>Ga0209166_10000075_pt1 | contig 135301 bp, 204 predicted proteins | sample Coa_R1_3_FD_187151 | JGI IMG/M metagenome (GOLD analysis project Ga0209166, IMG submission 187151) | Surface soil microbial communities from Centralia Pennsylvania, which are recovering from an underground coalmine fire - Coalmine... | ecosystem: Environmental > Terrestrial > Soil >... | reverse complement strand
TTGAGCGCGTTTATCTTCGCGGCCGCCTGGGACGTGTCCGCTTTGACCTGCACGTCGATCGCCTTGATGGCGGCCTGCGAGATGCCGCCTTTCGACAGGAGCGAGTTGAGCACGCTGGTGATGGTGCCGCCGCCCGCGAGCCCGGCGCCCTGCATCTGGGTGATCAGCTGGCTGAGGGCCCCCTTGCTGAACGAGGTGCCCTTGACGGACCCCTGGAGCTGCAGGAACGCGGCCCCGGCGCTCGCGACCTGCTGGCTGGCGACCTGTGCGGCCAGGGACTGGCTGAACTGCTGCGCTACCGCAGGGAGGTCCGCGAGGGCTATCGTCTGCCCGGTCTCCGCGGCGGCCACCTGCTTCGGCGTGTAGGCGGTCTTCGCGAGGCCCGAGACCATGCTGCGGTAGTTCGCGGCCTGAGACCGGGAAGGGTCGTAGTAGCTGCCGATGCCCATCTGCTTCCCCTGCTGCATCAGCATCGCCAGTGCCGCCGGAGACTTCTGCGCGAGGGGCAGGAGCTGCTGGATCTGGTACCCGGCCAGCCCGGCTGCCTGCGGCTGGGTGAGGGCGCCGAGGGTGAGCGCGGTGCGGAGCTGGTCCAGGTTGGACTGCTCGGCGGAGATCAGTCCCTGCGGCCCGGCGAACGACCGCCACGCCGCGGACCCGGACGCCGACGTGAACGAGGTGAGATCCTGCGCCATCTGCGAGTATGCGGGCGGCGCGTTCAGCGTGTACCCGCCGCGGCGGGTGGTGACCGGTGACCCGCCGAGCATCCCGGCGAGTGTGGCCTCGCCGGCCGGGCCGCCGGACATGATCTGGGTCATGGCGTCCATCGCCTGGTTGACCTGCTGCAGGTTCTTCATCTGCCCGGACGACATGACCTGCTGGCCGGCCACCGCGGCGCCGAACGCGCCGCCGGACTGGGTCATCGGCCCGATGACCTTGAGGTAGTCGATGATCTGCTGCCTCGCGGTGCCGGTGAACTTCCCGGTGCTGTCGAACGCGCCCGACAGGTTCACCAGGGAGTTCTGCGCGATCTGGAACGCGTCGGCCATCGAGACGGTGCTGAGTTTCGCGTCGTGCATCAGGCTCATCAGCTGCGGGCCCGACTTCAGCAAGTCAGAGAACTGGGCAGTGAACCCGGCACCGGCCTGCACGTACGTGCCGTGCGCCTGCCTGTACAGCCCTTCCTCGACGGCCCCGAACCTGGATCCGCGGACCATGGGGGAGACGCCGTCCTCGAATCCCGGGGGAGCAGCCGTGGCAGCGGCCAGGCCCGTGACCTTGGTGATCGCCTGGCCGAGCGGCTGCCACGCGCCTGTGAACCCCGCTCCGGCGACCTGCTGCTGGAGTCCCGCGACCGTCTGCAGCGCAGCCTGGGAGTTCCAGCCCTTGTTCAGCAGGCTCCATTCCAGCATCAGCTCGGCGCCGGGGACCGCGACCTCAGGACCGGTCGCCGCGCCGAGCGCATCACCGAACCCGGCTATGCCGAGGCCGACGTCGCCGAGCGCGCCGCCGAGCCCGCGGGCAGCGATCCCCTCTCCGGCCCTGCCGATCAGGCCGCCGAGACCGCCGATCCCCTTGAGCCCGAGCATGCGGCCGATCAGCCCCTGGCCGCCGAGCAGCGCCGGCCCCCACCGTGACAGCGCCTCATACGACAGGAATCCCTGGAGCGCCGGGCCGGGAAGGCCGCCCGTGACCGCTGACAGCGCCCCGGTCGCCCCGGTCAGCCCCGACAGCAGGCCGGCGCCGACGCCGGGCAGGTCCGGGCCGAGGTTCAGCAGGACGTTCCCCAGGTTCGCGCCGATGTCGCCGAACTGCCGCAGGTACCCGGTGCCGCCGCCGAGCAGGTCCGTGATCCGCTGGCCTTTCCCGCCGCCGGTCATGTTCAGCACCGTGGCCGCCGCCGCCCGGTCCAGCATCGCCAGCGCCGAGGTGCCCTGGCCGATCAGGCCCTGCCCGGTCCCGGACTGCACCAGCGCGATCCCGGCTCCCGCCAGCCCGTACACGCCGCCTTCAGCTGCGGTCTGCGCGGCCTGCAGCGCGTTCCCGTATTTCCCGCCCGCCAGGAACCCGCCCAGGGACTGGTTCAGGGCCGGGCCGAGCGCTTCCGAGACCGTGTAGACAGCCTGGGCGCGGGTCCGGAGCTGCTCGAACCCCTGCGCGCCGACCAGCGCCGCCGACCCCGCCGCGACCAGCGCCGGTATGAAGGTGGAGGAGATCTCGGCGGCCATCATCCCCCAGAACCGCACCGCCGGCCAGCCGCCGCCGGCCCACGGGACGAACCCCCCGCCGGCACCGCCGCCGCCGCCTGGGCCGCCGGCAGCACCGAGAGCAGCAGCGACAGCGGCGGCAGTGGCGCCGGAACCTGCCTGGCCGCCCGTGCCGGCACCAGCCAGGGCCGACCCGATGGCGGCGGCAGCGGCAGCGGACGCCGCCTGGCTGCCGCCGGAACCGCGGAGGGCAGAAGCCACGGCGAGCGGCACCGCCGCGCCGGCGGACGCCGCGTTCAGGTCGTTCAGCGCCGCGGTGAGGCGCCCGACCGAGTCGATCGTGGCGTCGGAGATCCGCATCCTGCCGCGCAGGGCCGAGTACGCCCCCAGCGCGGCTGCCGCCCGGTCTGCCGCGTCTGCCTGCTCGTTCAGCAGGCGGGTCATCTCCGCCGCGTTCCCCGGATCGCCGCCCAGTGCCGCCCGCGCCGCGGTGACCCGTGCACCCCCCTCAGGCGGGGTACCTTCAGTCACGTACCGGACCCTGACCGTGACTTCCCGCGAGGCCGGCAGGGTGCCCAGCGCTGAACGGACAGCAGCGATGTCTGCGAGCGCCCCGGTCACGTCGGCGGTGACCCGGATCTCCTTCGCGTCCGGGAGGCTCCGGAACCCCTGGTCGATCCTGCGGACCGCGGCGAGCACATCCCTGTCGACTGACGCGCTGAACGCGATGTTGGCCGCGATCATGTCCTCGACAGGGCCGACATACCCGGTAGCGTCAGCGGTGAAGGACTGCTCGACGTCGGGGAGGTTGCCCGGCACGGCTCACCCCGCCCCGGCACCGTCGCACCTGCGGGGGAAAGCGGCTCTACGGGTCGTACGGCCTGAAGCCCTCCAGTGCCGCATCACGGAGGCCGCCATCCCTGACGGCCTCATCGAGCGTCGGCCCCAGGAACGGGTGCGCGTCGACGACCAGCCTCGCGTGATACCAGGACCCGCCCGAGTCCACCCAGTGCATCACCGCGCCCTGCGACGGCTCGACGACGCAGCCCCACTCCAGGAGCTTCGCGTGGGGGGCGTCGTTCCACACCCTGGCCCGCGCCCGCAGGGCGCCGGAGCCCCGGCTGTACCGCATCGACCCGGCGAGGGTCCCTGACGCGGACGCTGGGGGTGCCCCGTCTTCCGCCTTGTAGTACTGGCCGGCCGCGTGTGACGAGCGCTGCAGGGTATCGCGTGCGGTCCGCTCCGCGATGTACCGGGCCATCGCCTCGGCTGCCGCTGCGGCGCCTCGTGACGCCCGGTCCCTGACGTGCCGCCAGTACGCGATGTTCTCCTCCGGAGTCACGGCGCCTCCTGCTCCCCGGGAAGGTGGACGCTCCGGTAGCAGTACCGCCAGTCGCCGGGACGGCCCGGCCCGAACCGGAAATCACGGGCCGGCTGGCCGCCGTGCCACCACCACACAGGCTTCCCCATTGCCGTGAGATCGGTCACCTCGGCGGCGACGCCGCGCGGTACCCACCCGCCGAGATGGTCCAGGAACACCCCGAAGGCGGCATGTTCCCGCCAGTACGGCCACGCCTCCTGCCATGACCTGGTGTCGGGGAACATGCCCTCGGCGCAGCGGACCTCCACCGGGCAGCCGGTCAGGTCGCTGAACGGGTACTCCCTGGCGGCAGCAAGCTCCGCCGTCCAGTACAGGGTCATCGGCGCCATCAGGTACAGGACGGGGAGAACGCGGTCAGCCACCGCCGGGACCGTGCCGGGCGAACTGGGGGCCGTCGCCCGCTGCGGCACGCCACTGCTCCGCTCTAGCCTTCGCCTCGCGCACCACCGGCAGCCAGTCGAAACTGTCGAGATCCATGCTCTTGACGTCTTCGGGCGTCAGCCCGGGATAGGCCGTCATGAACGTGTCGACGTCCAGCATCCACCGCGGCATCCCCGGCGGCAGGCCGCCCCGCTGTCCGCGGGTGAACAGCCATGACGCCAGGTCCTCTACATCCCTGTCCCTGGCTCCCCGCCGACCGCGGCCGCGGGCTCTCCGCCGGCCGCCGGCTCCGCTGGCGCCGTCTTCCTCGCGACGGTTTTTGGGGCAGCCGTCACGGCCTCGAACAGCGGCTCGACTTCAGCGGCCAGCGCGTAGTAGTCGTCGAGGTCCAGCACCGACCCGAGGCACTCTTCCGCGTCCGCGATGTTCTGCGCCGGCACCGGGACGCCGGGGAATGACCATGCGGTGATGATCTGCTTCAGCAGCGCGACCCGCATCTGCTCCATCACCGCGCCCGCCTGCCTGCGGGTCTCGGTGCCGTCCGGCCGCGTCTCGTAGGTGACTGAGAGCGCGTCCTGGACAGCGAACCGGTCAGCGACCATCAGCTTGTCCCGGTAGTCAACCCAGTGACCGCTGGGAAGCTCGGCACGTGGCATGGAACTCCTGTCTGACGAGTTGATCTGCGCAGCCCGGGTCCCGCCCGTGAAGCGCATTGTCGCGGGATGGTCACAGTCGGGGCTCCGGGAGGATTCAGCGGTGCCCGGTGTGCGGTCTGCTGTGCGATTATCGGCAGTGACGCACGGAGGGCCGTATGGGTACATGGCGGGCGGCAGTCATCGCGCTGGGAGCTGCCGCTGTCCTGCTGGCCGGATGCTCGGCCGCCCGCCAGGCCGCTGCAGCGGGACAGTCCCGCGCACCAGGGGGAGGAGCATCCCGCACAGTCACCGCGTACGACGACGCGAACGCCTGCACCGCGTTCTCCGACGCGCTGAACGGCGGCGTCCCGCCCGCCATTGAAGCCAGCTACGCATCCCAGTACGGGCAGCCCCTCAGCACGGACGACTTCGTGACGGACGCCGCCTATAACGCCGACCCGCACCTCCAGGCGCTCGTGCAGCAGTGGCGCGACGCGGGAGACTCCAGCCCCGCGGAGCCGGGCTACTTCGAGGCGCTCGGGAAAGCAGAGAACGCCGTGAAGACATGGTGCGCGAAGCAGGGAAGCCCCGTACACAGCGGATAGCGACCCGGCAGGCAGCACGTTCCCGGCGTTACGCCCCCCTGACTGCTGTTAATACGTCGGAGTCGAGTTGAGCAGGGTGAACACACCTGGCCCCAGGCCGCCTGAGCCGCCCGTGTCCGCGCTCGTGGCTATGCTCTCCCACTGGTTCGCGAAGGCCATCAGCATCTGGCCCCGTTCCGGCTTCGCCTTGGTGAATGACGCCTGGCTGCACCGGAACGTGACCTTGAGGTGGCTGGCCCCGGTGAGGCCGTTGTCGAGCACTACGTACACGAGCGGCTGGGTGTTGTTGAGCATGTAGCTCAGCGGCGTCTCGTCCGTAGGGTCGGTGAAGTTCAGGGTGCCCGTGATGTCCAGGTCCCCGCGGGCGATGACAGCCGGGTTGGCGTTGCCCTGGAGCGTCCAGATGACCTGCAGCTTCCGTTTCACGGAGATCGCCAGTTCCCCGATCGTCGTGACCTGGTTGCCTGCGGCGGTCCCGCCGATGTAGACCGACGCCTGCCACGCGGCGACCGGCAGCGATGTCGACACCGTGTTGGTCGGGGCGGCCGTCGCCGGGAGGGACAGGAAGCTGTTGCCCTGGAACCTGGCCGAGACGAGCTGCTCGCTGTTGAGGGTCAGGTCGAACTGGGAGACGCACGCGAACGGGTAGGCACGGGCACCGGACGTGTTCGTCCCGGGGCTGCCTGCGAAGTTGAGGTTGGTGTTGTCCGTCAGCGTGTGGGTGGGTGGCTGTGACCCGGTGATGCCGCCGTACCCGAGCGCCGAGTTCAGCATCGCAAACGTGTGGGTGAAAGGGCTGGTGACGGTTGTCACCGTGGCGCCGTTGGCGTGCGCGAACCGGAGAGGGTCGCCGGTGAACGCTATGGTCCCCCCGGTCCACGCCTGGGAGAGGATGACGACCTCGGAGACTCCCCCGGAGTCGATCTGGACGGTGCCGCCGTTCGGGTAGGTGGTGGTGGTGCCGCCCGTCAGGACCGCGACCGTGCCCCCAACAGCCAGCGCGCCGTTCAGGGATGTCCCGTTAGCGGGGGAAGACCCCACGGTGGACAGGTCCCCGAAGATGTTGTCGAGAAGGAACCCGTAGGTGTCCAGGAACGCGGGGCCGCCGAAGGAGAACGTGGCGTCTTCCGGCCCGAGCACGTTGCCGTACCGGAGCGCCAGTGATCCGCGGATTGCCTCGTCAGGCAGGAACCTGGGGGTGTCCTCGGGCGCGAACGAGCGGGCTTCCTGCGGGATCGTGTTGGTCGGCAGCAGCGCGGTGCCTGCGGTCAGCTCGCGGGCGACCCCGAGCCATGACCTGTTGCTGGGCGCGACGGCCGGTCCGCCGATGGGCATCTAGTCCTCCTCGTACGGGGTGGCGGCTGGCACCCTGGCAGCGGCTGCCTGCCGGGCGGCGGTTCGAGACGGCCGGCCCGCCTGGGCCGGAGGTGCGGGGACCCAGCGGCCGTCACCGGGCGGCAGCAGGAGACCCGGGTTCCGGCCGGACGCCACGGCGACGTCGTAGATGCCGCCTGGGTCCGCCGTCAGGGTCCGCCCGGCAGCGGAGTCGAGATAGTCCGGGTAGTGCCGCTGGTCAGCACCGGAGTAACGGCACAGCACAGGCATCACCCCTCACCGGGACGCAGCGCGGAGCCGTCATGTGTCACGCCTGGATCAGCTCACGCACAGGGCACGAGAGCAGGCAGTCGTAACGATTGAATGCCTGGTCAGCCATCGCCCGGACCACGATCCGGCCCCGCATGACCTCGCCGACGCCGAACAGCTGCGACTGGGCACCAGTCCACGGGTCGGTGATGATCGCGTTGTCCGCGCTGGTCCGCAGCGCCGCCATGGCGGCATCGACGATGCCGGGGAACAGCGAGTCGGCCTGCGGGTCGTCGTTAGGCAGCATGTAGACGATGAAGACGTCTATGTCGTGGGCGAGCGGCTTGCTGCCGGACGGGGTGCCGGGGCCGGTGTTGCGGGGTATGGTCCCGCCTGTCTTCGAGTCGCGGGATTCGTCGATCTCGGACGGCCACACGTAGGCGGTCGGGATGGTGGCCTCGGTGTTAGGGTCCGGCGGGGTGATGTAGCTGCGCATCGGCGGCAGCGATGACGGCATCGGCAGGCTGTCCAGCAGCCCCCGGATGTAGGCGGAGACGCTCGCGATCGGCACCGTGCACCACCCTGCCGGCCGGCTCAGATAGTGCGGCGGAACGGGTGGAGGAGTGCCTGCCCGGCGGCGATGTACTCCCTGATGGTGCCGATCGAGCCGCCTCCTCCCGGGCCGCCCGGTATCGCGTGGACGGTCGTGGACGTGGCGCCGCGCTGGAGCGCCTGCGCCGCGGAGAACAGGATGACCGCGTCGATGACCGACTGCGGCAGCGTCGTCACCATCACCCCGGCCGCGTGCTGGTAGGCCAGCGGAGAGGCCAGCGTGAGCGTGCCCGGCCCCGAGGCGGCACTCGCCGCCGTCACCTGGACTGTCTCCTGCGCCCCCGACTCGTACACGGTCCCTGCCGCCCCGGTGAACCCGGACTCGCTGGTGATGGCCCACCCGGTGCAGTCATCGACGGCCAGCGTGCTCGCGCCGGCGGCGGCAGCCTGGGTCAGCGACGTGTGCGGCCACCCGTTCACGTACGAGACCCGGGCCGCGAACCCGTTCCTGCCGTTGCACCAGTTCACGTAGCCGGCGCCGAATATCACCGCCTGGCCGCCCTCGCCGGACGCAGACGGCGCGGCTGACCCGTACATGCCGATGACCGGACGTACCGGGTCCCACATCCCGGCCGGCAGCGACGTCCACTGGCGGGGGAAGGTGTTCGGGCTCACCTGGATGCCGGTGACCGTCAGGACCGGCCAGCGGGACAGGATCACCTTCGCGTTGCCGGTGCCCGGCTGGACGGTCAGGTAGTAGTCCGGTCCCTGCACCGTCTCCTGGTCGGACGTCGCGCGGAGAACCTGGTTGCAGTAGCCGTCAGCACGGGACGTCGCGCGGAGCAGGATGTTGGTCTGCTCCGCCTGTCTCTGCTGGTCGGTGGCGTCCTTGCCGGGCGGGATGCTCCCCCAGCTGATGCCCGTCTAATGTCGGTGCCGACAGCAGCTCCGGCACCGTGCAGTACGGTGTCTGGCCTGCTGGATACAGCACCGACAAGAGGATCGTCACCCCCCTCGCGGGCGCGGCCCGGTCAGGGCGACGTGATGACCAGCGTGGTCGGGCACAGCAGTGCGGGCACCTCAGGGCTGTCGGTGATCTTCACCCAGACCTGGTACGACCCGGCGGCGAGCGGCACCCCGCCGTTCACCGGCCCGACGAGGCACTCGGCCCAGTAGGACGGCCCCGGGAAAGTCACCCAGCTGCCCGTGTACCAGACGGCCGGGGAGGTCGCCGGGATGGTCAGCGGCGGGAACGCGAACTGCACCAGGTCGGCGGTCGGGTTGTACGGGGACGGGGACCTGGTGGTGACCGGGACCATGAGGAACTGGGTGGACAGCACGGACTGGCTGACGGAGGGCATCCCCACCCCCCGCAGGGCCTACTGGTTGCGGGCGGGTCCGGCAGACCACCTGAGCTGCGCCGCGCCGATGCCCAGGGCCGGGCCTGCACCGGGCGGTGCGGGCGCCGGAGACGGGATCCGGACCGTGAACGTGCGCTGACGCGGTACCGGGCCGCGCACCTGGACGAGCAGGGGGCGCCCCGGCGGGGCAGGAACCGGATGGCCCGGTCCGGTGAGGAAGGACCGTGCGAGGGGGCGCGGCGACGGGGCGCGCGCCGTGAGCGGACGGAAGCCTGACGGTATCGCCTGCGGCGGCCTTGTCGTGAGCGACCTGGGCAGCGGGTGCGGCGATGGCGCACGGACGATCAGCGGGCGCGGGCCGGACGGGATGGCCGGGGCGGCCGGGAAGGTGACGACTGACCGGGCATGTGGCCGGGGCGACGGGGAGCGGACGATGAGCGGCGCCGGCCCGGCGGGAATAGTCCCGGCAGGGCGGATGATGATGCTGCGCGACGGGAAAGCGCGGCCCTGGCGTGCCATCGGCCCTCCCAGGTCAGGAGGTCAGCGCCGGCAGGTCACTGCCGCCGGCGCTGGTTGCGGTTCTGCTCCGCGCGTGTCGCCCACCGGACATTTCCCGGCTCGTAGTGCCCGTCGTTGTTGATCCGGTCGATCGTCAGGCCATCTGGCCGCGGGCCGAGCTCATGCTCGATGTACTCGATGAACCGTGCGACATCGAACCACGGGCCGTAGATCCTGATGTCTCGGAAACCGTAGTTATGCCAGGCTCTGTCGCCGGGGTCCGTACACCGCCGGACCATGTGATGCCAGGTGCTGTACAGCGGGTGGCGGCCCATCCCGTGCTTCGTCCCATGCGGCTGCAGCGACAGTTCCTCTGCCTTCCAGCACCCGCAGGACCTTGACGCGCCCAGGACCAGATGCGAGGCGGGTACCGCTCGCATCTCGCCGCACTCACAGCGGACTTTGACTGCGGCACGGTCGGAGGCGTCGAGAACCAGCCAGCGCCCGAACGTGTCACCTTTGCTCACCGGATGCTTGACCTGTGCGCGAGCCCGCGCGCTCGCAGCTTCCCGGCTGTAGCATCCGCACGACCTGGAATGGCCTGTGGCCAGGGAATACCTGCTTACGCCGCGCTCCGTGCCGCAGGCGCAACGGCATGCTACCTTCGCTCCGCCGCTGTCTTCCAGTACGGTCCAGCGGCCGAAGACCTGCCCAACGATCATGCCCATGTGTAGACGCTACCATGTGCGGATGTAACGTGGGATTAAGCGTTATCGGTAACCTACTGCAAAGGTGATGTGGCAGCGGGCGTTCACCGAGGTCGGTGAGGTGAGCCGAAGGCCCATCGCGCCCGTGCCGCCGCCCGGCGCCGGGAACTCCGGGCCGGTGTCGAGCGGGAACTGCCAGATATAGGACTGCCCGTTGGGGATCTTGAACGGGGCGTACATAGGAGTCAGGACGGTCGGCTCCGCGCTGTACGCCTGGTTGATCGTCAGGCCCAGGCCGGTCGAGGTGACCGCGGCGGTCGGGGAGATGGCGCGTGCGCCGCGCAGCTGCTTGGCCGACCCGGAAGCACCGGAGGTACCGGCGGTGGCGGCGGTGGACTCGACGAGCTCGGTCAGGCAGTCGGTACCCTGGACCGCACCCTCGAACTCGACGCCGATTTCCACCACGCACAGCTGGTAGCCGAACCCGGCCGGGGGGATGATGTACAGTGCGGTCTTGGCGGTCGCCGCAGTGAGGGCCACGTCGGCGTTGGTCCAGGCGGTGTAGAGCATGCCGGGTCCTTCCGGTCTGAGAGGGTGTTACCAGGCGGCTGCGCGCTGTACGGCCTGGCCGGCGATCAGGGGAGGCCTCCCTGCCGTCGCGGCCGTGACGGTGACCTCGGGGTCCATCCAGTAGTTGGTGGCCTGGAAGCTGGTGGTGGGGAACGCCAGCGGCCCGGAGTTGTCGAATGCGTCCTGGCCGTGCGCTGCACCGGCGTTGTTCGGCGCGGACAGCGGCCCGTTAGTGATGCCGCCCGAGCCGGCGCCTGTGTCCCAGTAGTTGTGCGTGCCGCTGTACCAGTTGAAGCCACCAGAATCGAATACAGCGGCGACATAGTTCGTGCTCACGGTGAGGGACGGCGGGCTGCTGAACGACGCCCGCACCCAGCCGCTCCCGGCCGCGCCGGCCCACGTCGCTGACTCGCTGTGCACGAGCGTCCCGCCCGATACTGCGAACAGGGCGATGGTCTCCGGGAGGGACCCGGCGCCTGACGCCGAGAAGAACCACATGCCGGTCAGGGTGCAGCCGGACTGGGAGACCGAGAACTGCACGCCCATGGTGTACGTGTTCGTGTCGGCGGCCAGGCTCCCGCCGCCGGACTGCCCGAACAGCGTGTAAGCGGTCACGGGGTCACCCTGGCCGCCGGGCGGAGCGCGCTGCCGACGTCCCCGGGCACGTCAGGCGGCGGCACGCAGGCGGGCAAGCAGCTCGGCGCGGGTCCCCGACTCGTCCAGCCCGCGAGCGCGGGCCATGTCCCGGAGGTCGCCGGCCCGCATGTCCTTCAGCCGCGGCTTCGCGGCGGCGGCCACCTCTGCGTCCATCGGCTCCGGCGCAGCAGCAGGCGGGAGCGCTGCCGCGGCTACGGGGCTGCCGCACTCGCCGCAGAACTTCATGCCGCGCGTGACCTCGTGACCGGAGGGACAGGTGAGGACGGCTGCGTCCAGGGCTGCCCCGCAGTCTCCGCAGAACTTAGAGCCCGGATCGCAGCTGTGCCCGGACGGGCAGGTGACCGCTCCAGACGGCCCGGTGCTGCCGATCAGCCCGCGCAGAGCCGGCGGGAGATCCACGCCGGCGAGCTTCGCGAGAGCCGCAGCCAGCACGGTGTCACGGTCAGCTGCGCCGCGCCGCTCGAAGTCCTCCCGGCCCTTGGACTCATCGAAAGTCTCCGGCACTTCGGAGGCACTTCCGGCCCAGTGAGGGTCGCTGCGGAGATGCTTCTCGCACGGCGCGCAGGTCAGTGCCCACGTTTTCGCGGGGTTCCCGTCGTTTGCCGGTCGGTGATGCGCTGATCCGCACCCGCCATGCGCGACAGAGATCGTGACGGCGCAGATGTCACTCCGCGCGTGAATTGTCATAGGAACAAGATCCTTTCGGCTGTTCTGGTTACGTGAGCAGGGGTGCGTGGCTCCATGCCGGCGTTCCAGGCTTGGCGCGCAAGCGCATGCCGGCCTGTCGTCTAATGCACCGGGAAAACCGGGGCGCACGCCGAGGGAAGCGCGGCCCTAGTCCTGGCGGGCATGTCGCCCTCCGGGACCGTGGCGGTCGTGATTCCGCGCCGCTCGCATTTCGGGCACGTCAGCGACCACGCGTTCGCGAGGAACCGGCATTCCGGGCACCACCGGCCCTCCCGCGTCCCGGCGAAGGAACGGAACGACCCGTGCCCGGTCAGCCCGGCATCGCCGCCTGTCTGCCGGCGCACGAACGGGGCATGGTCGTCGGACACGGTGACGTGACCGCCCTCACGTCCCGCATACCGCGTGCCGTCCTGCATCGTGAGCCCGCGGCACCCCGGCGGGAGCTGTACCTGTACGGTCATCTGGCTCCTCAGGACGCCGTGGATATGAACAGGCCCGCCGTGACCGTGCCGCCGGAGGTGATGCCCCACAGCTGCACAGGCGACGACGACGGGAACCCCGGCAGCGGCACCACGGCCGAGGCCGGAACCGGGGCGCCGGACGTCACGGTCACCGTCGTGCCCGCGCCGACGAACAGGGCCGATCCGCCGCCGTTGGTGATGACCACCGTGCACGGGCCGGCCGGGACCCGGCCGAGCGAGACCGCGCTGCCCGCCACAGACGCCTGCGAGGTGACGATCATCGGCTAGACCGCACCCCGGATCACCTGCAGCGTCGTCGCCAGCGGCGAGTACTGGGAGAACGTCGCCGCCGACCCGTGCGCGAACGTCATCGGCGGGGACGTGTTCACCGTCCCGGCGTTGCTCGACGCGACACTCGTGACCTCCTGCCGGGGCGTGCCCGGCTCGATCACGATCGTCATCCCGGCGGTGAACGCCGTCCCGGCCGACGCGACCGTGATCACCGACCCGGCGACCGACGTCGCCGCGTTCGCGGTCCCGTACGGCGTGACCTGGTTGCCGCCCGCGGTGGCGTACACCGTGCCGGCTGCGTTCGTCACGTCAACCCGGTTCCCGGCAGTGAGCGGGAACCCGGTGGCTGACGACACCCCCGGGCCCGTCCCCAGGTAGGCGGGCTGCTGCCCGGCGTTGAACAGGAACAGCGTCTGCTTCCCGCCCGACCCCGGGTACGACACGGCCGTGCTGGCCGTGCCGCTGACGTTCACGTACGGCATCGGCTACACCACCACGTCCACCGAGGCGAGCCCGGCCTCGACGGTGGCAGTGCCCGCCGACGTGATCGCCCACAGGTTCTGGGCGGCGCCGGCGACGGTGAGCTGCTGCCCGGAGGCGACCGGGACGCCCGTGTTGGTGGCAGTCACCTGGGAACCGCCGACGTAGATCGTGGCGGTCCCCTGGTTCATGAGCGTGACGTCGCGGGGGCTCGTCAGGCCCGCCGTGGAGTAGACCTGGGTGACCGAGGAGGTCACGGTCGTCCCCTGTACCGATGTAGCGAAGATGGCCACAGTGACTCCTTCGGGATTGATTGCATGCGGAAGCCCCGGGAGGCATCAGCTTCCGGGGCTCGGAGTTACCGGCCCCCGCGGAGGTCAGCCGGCAGCGGGCCAGCTCCGGAGCTGACCCGCTGCCGGGTACCTGACACTCAGGAGAACGGCGAGCTATCCGAGTTCTGCAGGCCGCCGAGATGCGCGCTGTAGAAAGGCGCAGACGCAACTAGAGCCCCGAATTCGAACAAACTGTAGCGATACGTAGCGTCAATGACTGGCCACGCAATACTCACGTAGTCCTGGACCATCGTCATTTCCCAGGCGTTCGCCACATTGGTCCACGTCTGGGGGAGCTGGTAGGAGAGCAGCTCGGCGTTGCCCTGGGTGTACCAGGGGTGGACGACGAGCTTGAGGATGCTCCTGGTGAGCGGGTTCTGGAACTGGCTCACCGCAGCCCCGACGGTGACGTCACCGACCTGGGACTGCTGGATGAACAGCTCGTAGTTGGTTCCCTGACCCTGGCTGATGACGTCCTGGGACAGGTTGGCGATGTCGATTCCGGACGAGATCAGCTCGGCCGGGTCGGCCTTGAACGCGCCAGGGTTGTTCGAGGTGGTCTGCCACAGGTTCTTCAGCGCCGTGTAGATGGCGTTGTAAGACAGGTGGGTGCCGACCGCCTGGTTGACGTAGCCGCCCTGCCAGTTGACCGGCGACGTCGGGTACACGCCGCCCGACGCGGACAGGCCGGTGAGCGTCGGGATGACGCCCTCGATCCGGGTGTTCTTCCCGGTCCCGGTGTCAGCGGCCGGCGGGTTGGTGCCGGACGTCGGCGCCGCGCCCTGGATGGTGTACCTGATCCCCCCGACCTGGGATGCGACGAGGTACTCGTTCGTCCGGGCCGGGGTGCCGTTGGTGGAGACGTAGATGTTGTAGTTCATCGCACCCACCGAGGGGGCGATGGTGACGTCCACGACCTGGGAGGCGCCAGTGCCGCCAGACACGGTCGCGGCGGAGGATGCCACGGTCTCGCCGAACCAGTTCGTCGCGGTCACCACGACCGCGTAGTTGGCGTTCGACCCGATCGCGGTCTCGTTGGAGCCCGCCGTCCGTGCTGTCACCGTAGGCGCGGCGGGCGCGGCGAGGTTCGCGGACGAGCCGCAGATGAGCTGGTATTCCTCGCCGAGCATCTGCTCCTGGAGCATGATGAGGTTTGCCCACTTTTGTTACATCTTGTCCGGTCGGAGCGATTCCGGACAGGATGGCTAGGCCGTTTCTGTTCCGCCTAGCTCCGCGCCTTTGTCATCGGTCGCGGGTCGGACCATGTCACGATCTGACATTTTGCGAGCCGGGAAGGGTGCCTGTGGCCCGGAAGCCGCCACGAGGACGGTAACCGCCCGCTGGCCGCAGGGGAATGCCGCGTCTGCGCATCTCCTGCATGATGTAGGCACGGCTCACGCCGTAGGAGTCAGCCACCTGCTGCGCGGACATTCCCGCGCCGTACCGATCCGCAAGATCGGGCATCGGGGGCATAGGGCGCTTGTTGTTGACTGTCTCCGGATGCTCGTGCATCCACTTCCCGTAGCACTTCGAGTTGCAGAAGCGGGCGATCCTGCCGCCATTGCGGCGCCTGGATGCGACCAGCGAACCGCATTGCTCGCACACTGCTGCCGCTGGGCCGCCGCCCCAGTTCGGGTTGAGCTGGCCAGCATGACCGGTCCGGTTCGGCCGGATCAGGACGGTAGGCGCTTCCTCCTGGCGGAGGCCGTTTTCCCGCATTACCCGCTGCACTGCGGCATCGGGGTTGGTGCGCGCCTGATGGTTGCTGAACCAGTAGACCCGGTAACCTGCGGCTTCCAGTGCGGCCGTCTTGCGCTCGCGCCGGCCGGCCGCTCGTTTCTCGCCGGGACTGTTCGTCACCTCGATGACGATCGGCTTCTGCAGTAGCTCGATATCCGCTTCGTACCTGTCGCCAGCTGGGTGAGACTGTGTCTCGAAGCTGAGGCGGGCGCGGGTTAGTGCCTGATGGAACATGACCTCATGCGGCGTGTTGATGACCTTGGTGCTCGCCGGCTGGCGGGCAGTGCCGCAGTCCGCATGAGAATGTTCCGGCTCGTCAGATCCCCTGCGTATGGCCTCTACGGACTCTCCGGCTGCGGGCCGGGTTGCCTCGGCGTTACCCATAGATACGAGGATATCGCATCTAGACGAAGGGCTTTCACCGATACAGCAGGGTTCTCACCAGCATGTCGCCATGCTGGGCCCCAGGTAAGTTTAGGGCGCTTATGTCCTCATAGCCCTGCCCGGCGAACTGCGCGAGCCAGGACAGCTCCTCGGTCACGCCAAGGAAGCGGTAAGGGACATTGAGCGTGGTCGATGCCTGTGACCCGGCTGGGGGCAGGTTAAGCGGCCAGTTGGAGAACGTGCCGCCGGACTGCACCAGTTCCGGGAGGGAGATGTCCAGGACGCCCTGGCCACCGGTCTGGGAACCGGAGATCCCCAGGACGAGCCGCTCGATGCGGCTGGCGCCCTGGCCAGCCGGGCGCGGGAACTTGTTGCGGTAGCAGTTGGCTTGTTACGTCCCGCTCGGCTGAGCGGGCGGGCGCGTCGTTTCCGCGCGCCTCCTGCAGTTTGCCTTCCTGCAGGCTCGGACTGTCTCATGCTCTGCTGGCGTGCGCAGGTGATGCCCCGTGGGCACGCTGATCGCAGAGCCCGCACGTACAGTCTCTACGCCGCCACGGGCATCGTGGCGGACCGGGATTCCCCAGTCGCTCTGGAGGGGTTCCCCGGGCAGTGCGGTGTTAACCTGCGGATCGCTCCGCAGGGCCCCCTAATCGCCGAGGGTGTACACAGGGTAGATAAGCCGTGACGACTTGTTACCGGTCCTGCTGCCGGGCCAGATCGTTTCCGCCTGGCTCCCGCGCTCTCGCTGCGGGTCCCGACCATATCTTCACCTCAGTGAGGTGCTCCGTGCATGGTCTGTGAACCTTCTTCGTAGGCACGTGGTGCCCTTAGAAGCTCGGCTGCTGATGACCCCTGGGACTGGCCAGTTCTCAGGCCGTCACGTCCGGGCTTTCGCCCCGCGTTGTGGCCTGGCCAGGTGGCGCGGGCTTCCCAGCAATTCTCGGAGTTGTCATCCGCACCTCGCGGTGCGGCGGCCCTCAGACGGAAGGCGCGAGGAGATCGAATGGCACAAAACCGAATATAGATCCGAGACCAAGGTTCCCGGCCGTGAATGACTTGGACAGAGCCTCGGCTCCGCCCGGCAGGTTGGCGAACACCTGCGCGATCTGCTCGCCGATGGACGGGGTCATCAGCGCTGTACGGAGCGCTCCGAACTGGTTGAGGAAGCCGGAACTGAATCCGGACTTCACCACCTCGGAGCGGGCGCTGTACCCGCGGGCCACCTCGCCGCGCAGGTCCAGGGTTGCCTGGTGGGCGCGGAGCGCGATGTCGCGGGAATCGGTCAGGGGGGTGTTGCCGCCCCTGCGGGCGAGGCCGGCGCCCTTGACGAGGTCGGGCATCGCGGACTTGATGGCGTCGCCGGTCGTGGAGTGGCGTGCGGCCGTGTGTCCCTGGAACGGCTGTGCGGCGTCGCCGTACAGCGCCTGGGTCAGGCCGTCCGGGTTGAGCGCCGTATTGCCGGCGCTCTTGAGAGGCGCTGCGCTGAGCAGGTCCGCCTCGAGGGTTGCAGCCATTGAATGCTGCCTCCCTTCCGTGATGTGGCCGCCGGGTGGCGGCGTGGGTACCGCGTTGTCTAGGTGCTCATGGGATTCCCGAAGTTGAGGCCGGCCAGCTCGGTCATGGCGGCGTAGGCGTTCTCCCGGTCATCGGGGCCGGCTGCGCTGCGCCACCGCTCGTACATCTCGTTGAACACTGCGGCCTTGGCGTGCTCCGCACGCTGGGCCATCGTCGGCTGCCCCGCCGGGGCGGCCGAAGCCTTAGGGCTGCCTGCCAGGGCGACGCCGCGGTAGGCGGTGACGGCCGGGTCGGGCTGGGATGCGATCACGTCGATCGCCTTCGCCTGCTTCTTCAGGATCTTCGCCTGCCCGGCGATGAGGTCACCCTGCTGCGTGATCCGCTCCCGGGTGCTGGCAAGCTCGGCGTGAAGGTCAGCAACGGCGTCGGATACCGCCTTGACGAGGTCGGGGCCGGCGGCGGCTTTCAGGGTCACGGCCTCGCCGGGGATGTTCGCTGCTGTCACGTCGTAGCCTGCGGCCTTGCGGGCCTTGCGGAGCCTGCGCTCGAGCCTGGTGACGCGGTCGGCGGCGGCGGTGCTGTGCGGCTCGCCGTCGTGCTTGGCGGCGGTATCGTGCGGGACGGGACCGCCGGCTCCGGCGGGTACCGGCCGTGCGCCCTCACCTGGCTCGCCCATCTGCCCAGGTGCCGCCATCGGGCAGACGTCGGGGAAGGTGCGGGCGATGTGGTCATGCATGGCGGTCATCGCCTGCCGTGCGTTGTCCCGCTGCACGTTCGTGTAGTAGACCCGCGTCGGGACGCCCGGGATTTCCGGTGCGGGGACCGGTGCGGGCCGCTGTGCCGGGTTGCCGGGAGAGCCGGCGGCGTGGCCTTCCTGGATGTTCCCGCGCTGGAAGTCCGCTGCCGAGATGTGCCCTGGCTGGACGGGTGCGGTGTGCGGGCTGTCGTGGCCTGGTGACGGCGCGGCGTGCCCGGCGGTAAGGTACGGCCGCGCGTACCTGGCGGCGGGGATCTCGCCGGGTACCGGGGCGCGTCCCGGGCCGGGGTTGGCGTCACGGAACGCCTTGTGTGCCTCCCCGGCGATCTCGCCGGCCAGGTCGGCGGGCAGCGCCCTGACTGTGCGGGCGTGCTGCCACAGCAGTGCCGCCTCGCGGGCCTGCTCGAGCGGCGCGGACGCCGCGACTTCCAGCGCCTTGGCCTGCCATGCCGCCTCGTCGATCAGCGGCAGCCCGGCGTGCGGGTGGCACTTGCGGGCGGTCGCCGGGTCGTAGGCGGGGCACAGCAGGTCGTGCATCCACGCGGCGTCGTACGGTATGCCGGCGGCCTTGCGGGCGGCTGCCGCGCGGTATTCGGCGGCCTCGTCGCCGTCCTCGATGTGCGCGTCCTGCTCTAGCGACTCCATGGCGGGGCCGTCCGGCTCGCGGTGCGGGGGTGCCGGGTCGATCCGGCCTTCCTCGCCTGCCGCCTGGTCCGGGACCGGCTTCGACGCCTTCTCGGCGGTCATGGACGCGCCGCACTGGGGGCAGAACCGGCACGACGGCTTGCACCGGGCGCTGCACGACGGGCAGGTGGCCTTCCCTGGCTTCGGCGGTTTCACGGCGTCCGGCACGGCGGTCTTGTCCATGTCGTCCGCCTCGGTGTCGGGGTCGTCGTCCTGCCCGTCCTGGTGGTGGAGGACATCATCCTTGTCGTCGTCGTCCCCCTGCTGTGCGGCCGTTCCTGTCTTGATGGTGACTGCGGTGTGGCCTGCTGCGGGGTTGCTGGTCTCGCCTGCCTGCACTGCCGGGGCTGTGGCCGTCTTGTCCGCCTTCTTCTCCTTGCGGGACTTCCACGCCTCGGGCAGCTCCGTCGCGAACTCAGCGCCCTTGCGGCGGGCGAGGCGCGTGAGGAGCCTCTTGAAGTCATCGAATGACCGCTTGCCCTTGTACCTCCCCCAGCTTGATACCGCGTCGGAGACGTCGCCTGGAGTTACGACAGGGAAGTCGCGGGTCTCGGGGAATACGAAGTCGGACGCCTTGAGCTTGTCCCGGTCAGTGCCTCCGCCGACGTTCCGGTCGAAGTCCCGCTTCACTGTCGCCGCGTCGGCCTGCCGGCGCTCGGCTTCCTCACGGTGGGCGAGGAGCTTGGCGAGGTCGGACGGGGAGAACGTGACTGTGGCGGTCTTCGGGATGTCCACGGTCACCGTTCCGTCCTGGTCGTCGTCGTACGCGGTCGTGATGGCGATGTTGCCTGGACCGGTGACCTTGCCCACGTACACGGGGCTGCCGTCCGCCGCCGCTTTCACTACGGCGAATTTCGTATTGTAGTTCGAGCCTCTGTCTACCAGGGATATCTCGCTGATCCTGGTGAGGCCGTCCTTCCGGCCGGTGATGATCCCGTTGACCGCCTTGCCCTCAGGGTCGAGGACGGGGTGTCGGCGCAGGATCGCCGGGCGGGATATCCCGATGCTGTAGTCATTCAGCGCCCCAGTGCGCACCAGGTGCTTGGCGACTGGTTCCGAGACGCGGGTCTTCACCCACGTGCCGTCAGGTGTCACGTCGATGTGGATGCCCTTGCCGGCCGGATCACGCTGGGCCTGGTGCTGCACGCGCACGTTGGCGCCGGTGTCGAACCAGTCCCGGATCGCCGTCGCACTGAACTCGGGGTCAACCACCTGCAGGTCCCCGTCGAGGCTCCCGTCGGAGGCCTTGCCCCACACCACCAGGTCCGGGGTGCCGTCCGCCGGGTTGATCTCAGCGGTCTCCTCGGTCTTCGACTTGTCGATCGGGAACGAGTAGTACGCCAGCTCCTGATCGGCGGTGAGGGTCGCGGCCACGGGCAGCCTCCTCAGGCATGAGCGCAGGTGACCGCCGAGGGGGCGTGCCACAATAAGGGGAATGAGCCAGAGAGTGACACTTCGCATCCCGGCGGGACGCGGTACCTTGTTCGCTTCCAGATGCCTGGACGGTCAGCTCGGCGCGTCAGTTACTGTCCGAGGCGATTCCGGTTCGATGGAGGGAACCCTCGTTGCCGCTGATGTTGTCCAGGGAGGCGCGGCCATGGATGTGACCATTGACATCCCAGCCGGGATGTTCCCCGGCTGAGCAGCCGACGCGGATATCCGGTGGATCGGCCTGGCCGGGGCGCCGCCCGGGTAGCTACAGCGAGGTCCGCATTGCAGCACGCGGATGTCCGGCGCGGATTTGCGAGGGCTGTGCAGTTCGCGGAGAACGGAGAACCGGGCTCTTGAGCTGCCTGGCGCTGAAGCCAATGCTCCTACCTGCACCTGATGCTACCCGACCGGTAACACCCGTGCCAGGAGTGACCCCGGCTTACCATTCCCGGTCCGCATCACCGGCATCACCGTCCGAGGCAGGGCTCCCCGCACCGGTCTCATCGTCATCAGGACAGTCGCACTCGGCCAGCGGTCGCATGCAGACGGCGTGGACCTTGACGCGGGCCATTCAGGGTTCCTCTCCGCTGCCGGACGGCTGCTCGCAAGCGGGCGGCGTCCAGCCCAGTGAAATCAGCGCCTCGCGGGTCTCACCCGCGACTTCAACGGCCGCGCTGTCCAGCCGTAGCTTCAGCGAGTCGGCAGCGAGCAGCCTCAGCGTGACACGCGGCACGTCCAAGGCACCGATGTGGACGTCGATCGCCTCCGCCGAGCACACCCGGTGCCCGTTGACGAGCGGCACCCCCGTATGCGGCGGCGTTCCCTCGAACTCGAATGTCATCCGCTCACGCCTGGCTGATCCCACTCAGTCTCCTGTCTCTCCGCAGTCCTGCGCCCCGGGGAACTCGGTCAGCATCCTGGTACGTGCCACCCACCGCTGCCCCACGTGCCCCGGGTCTTCGTCGAACGGGGCTAGCACGTACCCCTGGTCGGTGATTGTCGCGCCGTGCGCGAGCTGGACCAGGATGCCTGCCTTCTCGCAGGCGTTCAGCGCATCCGCGACGGCCGACAGCAGGAGCGCGGCCTCCGTGCTTCCCCTGCTGCGGTACTCCGGCAGCGGTGTGTAGACAGCCTTGACGGTGCGCCTGCCGTGCCGTTTCCGCTTGCGGTGGCGTTTCGCGGTCGCCATCAGGAAGCCCGTCCGGTGAGTGCGGCAGAGCGTGCCTCGTCAAGCCGGGCGCTTGCCGCGCGCCACCAGCCAGCGACACCGCCGGCATCCTCCGGCCTGGGAATTCCGGGGTGCGGCCAGAACTCCGTCTCCACCTGGCACACCAGGATCCGGAAGTCGCAGGCCATGATCTCGCACGCCGAGTCGTGCCAGTTCCCGCCCTCGCCGTGATGGACACTGCCATCCGGCAGCCCGCGGACCTGCGCGTACTCGCGCTCAAGGTCATCGGTGCTGGCGATGTGCTTCACGCCGTCGCGCAGCGAGTTGAGCATGTAGGCGACGTTGTGCCCGTACTCGTGGCCGACCAGGTACCGGGTCATCGCCGGATGGGGCGGGACGCGCTTGCCGCCGAGCATGATCATCCCGGCGGGGAACTTCACCCACTCGCCGCCCTCATAGTGGCCCTCGTGGACGTTCGAGTGCCCGTTAGACCGGGAGTTCTCCTCCCGGTCGGCCAGGTAGCAGTCCACGTCCCACAACGGCGGCCAGCACCCCTGGACGTGCGCGGCGGCAGCCTCGGTGGCAGCCCGGTCGTGCGCGTAGGCAGGGAACGGGTCGAACGTGGAGGTGAATCCGTAGCGCTTCACCGGGCACCAGGTCAGGGCCGAGTCACGGAACTGCCAGCGGCCCTGCTCGGCCACGCGCAGCTCATGAACGCGGATCTCGGCCATCAGCAGGTCACCCGCATCATCCCGGTCTGGCCGTGAACCGGGCAGGCAGGCGGCGGGGTGATGCCGTGCCATACCTGCGGGCAGGTGCACGCCGGGGTCGTCGCGGCCGGCAGCGGACCCTGATGGAGCGGGCACCGGATCGTCGCCAGCCCGAACGACGTGCACGTGCAGGAGCCTCCGGAGTTGCCCCATCTGATGCGCTCCGCAAGCGACGGCTTCACCGCCGAGCACGAGCACGCGGCCACATCCGGCGAGTAGACCGTCCCGCACGCAGGGCACTGCCACCCGGCGCGGACAGTGCCAGGAAGGTCTGTGCGCAGGTCGGATGCTGCCATCAGCCAGGTCACCGTCCTACGCTGGAGCACGTGAGCACCTGGGAAGACCGGATGGCGGCACGAGCGAAGGCGCGGCAGGCGGCACGATCATCACCTGGTGATGAGCTGGCCCCGTACGAGCCTGAGCCGGTACCGTGCGAGCTTCGCGGTGAGCTGCCCGCTGGAGAACCCGACACCGCCCGGAGCTGGTGCACGTCCTGCGGACTGCCTGACCCGCCCGGCTGGGGCAAGTTCGATGATCCTGTTCCGTGCCCGCGCTGCGGCTCGGCCTGGCGGTGGTTCGGGCGTCTCGCCGACCGGGACGGCACTGCTGCGGGGCCACCCGACCCGGGCGAGTGCCCGGAGTGCTACCAGTGGGAGCGCTACAGTTCCGTGCAAGAGCACTTCGGCTGGGCCTGGTGGCGGACCTGCGACCATGGCTGCGGTTGCGAGCACCACAAGGGCGAAGTCTGGCTCGCTTTACGGGTTCAGCAAGGATGATGATGGTGGCGGCAGGTGAGCGCAGCCGCCTTCTGCTGCGAAACCCTGTCTCCTGCCCTTACCAGCGGCGCGGCCACCCGGCGGCTACGATGCGGGCCGGCGTGACCTCCAGCACTGGCGTCTGCGCCGACTTCAGCGCCCGCCGCACCCGCTTGTGGTCGTGTGCCAGCTCCTCGCGGACAGCCGGGTTGCCCTTGATCTGCCCGGGGTCCCACCATGCGAGCACCGCGCCGAAGTCGCCTTCGCCGGCCGCCGGCCGGCTGCTGAGGTCGAGCACGTCCTCGGACGGGATCGTGTGCACGAATCCCCGGTAGGAGCCGTCTGAGCTGTCCCAGATGCCGGTGAGGGTTCCCGCGGGGACCTCGAGCCCGGTTTCCTCGGCCCATTCCCTGCGCGCGGCATCCAGCGGGTCTTCCCCGCTGTTCAGCCGGCCGCCGGGTATCTCCCAGAAGCCGTCCGCGGGGTCGTCACCGCCGTTTACGGCGCGCTGCTGCATCAGGACCCTTCCGGTGCCGGCTGCCCGGACCGCCAGCCCCGCCGACCGGATGCCGCTGTCCGTGCCCCCCGGCTGGGCCAGCTTGTTCGCCGGGTCGGTGCCGTGGTGGATCTGGCAGGAGTGGGTTTCCAGCGCCGCCATCCGGTCCCGAGGGCTGATCGTGCCCAGGTAGGCGAGGACGCGCTGCCCGAGCCTGCGCCGGGCGAGGGCACGGTGGTGGCCGTCAACTATGAACGCCCTGCCGCCGTCCGGTTCCTGTACCAGCACTGACGGCGCGACGTGCCCGGAGTGGTCCTTGATCTGCCGGGCGAACTCCGCGACACGTCCCGGCTCGTGGCTGGCCGCCCACTTCTCCTCATCGTCGGTGTCGATCCGGCCCCACGGAACCCAGACGGGCCCGGCCCATGTCGCCCGCCTGACCCACTGGATCGCGGAGGCGGGGAAGTTGGCGGCGAGCTGGAGATACACGTGCTCCGCGTCAACCGGCGTGGCATCCGTGAAGTCGGCGGCGTTCTTGCCGAGCATCAGGGCGGCTCCGGCGATGGCGGCGGCGCCGTGGCCGCACACGGTGCCGCCGGCCTGGAGGGCGTGCAGGTCAGCGGCTGTCATCGCGACCAGCGGCCCGGTCATGCTGCGGCTCCGGCCAGGGCGCGCTGCGTCAGCGGCACGCCCAGCTCGAACCGTTCCACGTCGCCACCGCGGTGCACGCTGATGTGCGTGAACGTCACCGGGACAGGAGTCACCGGGTCCGGCAGCGGGTCCGCCGGGTCCAGGTAGGCCAGCGTCACGTGCGGGAGCCACCGGCTGAACTCGCTGGCGGACAGGTCCGCGAGTGCTTCCCGCAGGATCTCCGCGCCGGGCAGCATCACCCCGGCCCACACCGGTACCTTCCCGTCGCTGCTGGCGGACGGCTCGAAGGTCCCGCGGCCGGAGATGACACCGCACAGCGGGCCCGGCATGAGCGCGGCAGCGGCGGAGGCGCGGAGGCAGGCCAGCGCGAACTGCTCATCTGTCACGTCGTTGCCTAGGTAGCAGATCGTGACGTGATGATCACTGACTCCGCCGGGCACTGGCCTGACGAGTCCCGCCGGGAGGTCGAGGGAGATCATCCCGGATCGCCGGCTCAGGTCGTACCCGGATGCGGCCTTGCCGTGCGCTCCGGGTGCCCTGCCCCGGTCTGCGCTGCCTGCACTGGTTCCCGGTGACTGCCCTGTCCCGTGGCCGCCCTGCGGCCAGTAGCCGCCCATGTAGCCCTGCAGCGGCCACGACGCATCGCGCCCCGGCGGGATGCCGCGGGTTCCTGGCCATGCCGCGTCATCGGCGCTGTCCGGGCTGCCTGCGTGCGTCCGGTCGCTCAGGTCCCGGTACAGACCTGCCGTCCCGCCGCCCAGCGTGTGCACGTCGCCGCGCCCGGCGCTGACCGTGCCGGGTGCGTCCTCCGTCACCGGGCCGGGACCGTCTCCGTCCTGGCGCGGCGGCTCGCCGCCTGCGGTCATCCCCGGCACCCCGCCGGGCACGAGGTACTCGGTGCCGTCGGCGTCATGCGCCGGGACCATCCGGCCGCCGCCTCCCGCCGCCGGACCGGACGGGTATGAGCCCTGCGGCCACCAGACCTCGCCGTTCAGGTCAGCGGCGCGCCTGGCGAGCTTCGCCGCGTCCCGCGGTCCTGCGGCCACGCCGCAGGAGCAGCCAGGGTGCGCTGGCCCCGCGACGTCCCCGGAGCTGAACGGGGCGGCAAGCGGGATTGCTCCCTGCTCCGCGTTCGCCCGGCACGCGGCGCACACACTGCCGCCGTCCGGCAACCACCGCTTCCGCTGCACCCCGGCGTGCTGCATGACACTGAGCGCAGCGGCGTTCCGTGCCCTCGCCGTCTCCGTGCACGCGATCAGGGCCGGCCGCTGCCCGGCACCCAGCACGGCGGCCACAGCATCCTCAGTGACCGGGCCGGGGGCCGCGAGCAGCCGGGTAAGCTCCGGTCCGGCGGTGCGGCAGACGGCCTCCAGCCAGTCACGCCCTTGCGAGGCGATCCACGCTTCCCGCTCCTGCTCATCACCGGCCGACGTGATCCGGAGCGCCGAGGCGGCCTCGTCTTTCCCGGCTGCCCATGCGTCCCGGTGCACGCCGCGCAGCACCGGCCCGAGGCTGGCGCGGAGCACCGACAGGATCTTCGCGGCAAGCTCCGGCACCGGGAGAGCCAGCTCCCCTGACCGCGCCTGCGCTACGAGCCGCCCGGCGTGCGCGGCCGCGTCCTCGAACGCCCCGGCGATCCGCCGCTCATGCCCCGGGACCGCAGCGCCCTCCGGCTTGTCCGACCGCTCGTACTCGCCACGCGGCAGCGCGACGGTCATGGCGCCCCTGATGACCTCGTCGGCACCGAGCCCCTTGGTGAGATCCTCGGCGATGACCGCCATCACCTGCCCGGACAGGTGGCGGGGCTCCCACGTCGAGACGGCGCGGCCCTTGCGCAGGTGCCTGCTCAGCGCTTCAAGCTCAGACCTGACAGCCTTCGCCCTGCCGTCCTGCCTTGACACCGCGGTGTGCCCTTCCGCGGCCGAGTGCGCCGGCGTGTGCCCGGTGCGTCCCGCGCCGGACGGTACCGGCGCACGGGACGGCGGCCTGTCCGGCCTGATGTGCTGCAGGTCACGGGAGCCTGTCCACGGCCGCGACGACGGCGGGTGATGAACCCCGAGCGGCCGGGTATCCCCGTGCGGACCGCCCGGCTTCGTCGATGGTGCCGTCTCGCCGCTGTACGGCCCCGAGGCGCCCTCGGCCTGGGCGACGGCCATCCCCGGAACCCACTCGAACGGCATGACGCCGGCCTGCGTGAACACGACCGGCCCTGAGGTCTCCGGCAGTCCCCACGGGGTCAGCTCCAGTTCCTCCCGCGCCTCGTCGACACTGCGGATGCCGTTCTGGACCTGCTTCACCAGCAGGTCCGTGACGGCCGCCTGGTCCGCCGCCTCGTCCATGCCGGCGAACGTGAACTTCATGTCGTCCTGGCCGAGGACTCGGTGCAGGATCGCGTTGAAGATGGAGCACAGGTACTTCAGCAGCGGCTTCGTGCTGGTGCGCTCGTGAACGGTGCGGCTGGCCTGCGCCATCTCCCTTGCGGCGAACGGGGAGACGGTCGAGGACACGTTGGGGACCAGGCCGAGCGAGATCGGGTCCACGTCGAAGACCATCGCGACCTGGCTCATGATGACCTCGTCGAACTGGTCGGCGAGCTGCGAGGGCCGCATCGGGTGGATGGTGGTCCCGGGCGGCGTGACGATGATCTTGTGGTGCCAGGCCGGGTCCCCGGCGAAGCCATTGAGAGCGTCTTGAAGCTCCCGGATCTGGCTCGGCGTGATACTGGTGTCACCGGGACTGAGGTAAACCGCCGGGACCGTTCCCTCGTCGTAGTACTGGGCCTGGTACGCCTGCTTGCGCAGCCCGGTCATGATGACCAGCAGCGCCATCTCGACCATGCTGAACCCGTAAGGGGAGTTCACACGCGGGACGACGGGACGGTAGATCATCTGGTCGGTGCGGAACGCCGGTCCCGCGTAGGCTGTCAGCCCGGCGTCCTCGATGTCCTGGCCGCTCAGCATCGCGCTGATATCGGACCTGGGCACGCCTTTCAGGAATTGCTGCCAGGCGGGTGCGGGAGGACGAGGCCGCCCGCCTGACAGGGACAGGAGCGGTCTGATGGTGCTGCCGTCAACCAGCCCCAGGCAGTCGAGGTCTGACCCGAGCACGCCCTTGCGCAGGCCCCGGCCGCGCACGGGCTTGAGCAGCAGCGACATCGCGTCGTTTACGAACACCTGTTCCAGCAGGGCAGACAGGAACCCGCCGAAGTCGTCGAAGTCGCGGTCTGGCTGGTTGAAGAACGCGACAGCCTTAGCGCGGCGCTTCCCGAAGTCGCGCATCGCCGAGTGAGAACCCTGATACGCCTTGGATGCCTCCCGGGTCGGGACGATGTCCCAGTCCATGCCGACAATGGCCGCCTTGCGCCGCTCGATGCAGGTACGCGCGACGGAGTAGAGGCGGCTGACCGTGTCCAGCACGGCGAACGAGGCCATCCGGAAGCCGTCCTGGCCGGGGATGGTCGGGAGGTTCCAGCCGACGGGGTAGTCGAAGCGGCGCGGGTCGGGAAGCTGGCCGCCCGGAGGTGGCTCGTCCACAGGGACAGGAAGGATAGGCGAGAACGGCCCGAAGGCGCCGGAAGTAAAGGTTCTCGCAGGCCGGGGCATGAAAGGGGCATAGGCCCTGGCGTATCCGGCATCCTCAGACAGGTCCCACGCCAGCGGCGAGATCCGCCCGATGCCGATATTCGCACCCTGGGGCGGCGGTGTCGGCCGGGCGCCGGGAACAGCCTTGGCAGCACGCAAGATGGCCTGAGGAGATGCCATGGCACCCCCTCAGGCAGATCCGGCTATTCCGTGTTCCGCATGGCCAGGATTCTCGCGACTGTGATGATCCGGACTCCAGGCGGGGCTACTCCTGGCCGGGTACCTGCGGCGAGTCCTGCTGCTGTTGAACGGCCGCGCTGACCGCGAAGACGGCGGCCATGTAGACGGCCGCCTCGATCATCCCGAAGCCGCCAGTGCGCAGGCCCCGGTAGAACTCGTGAAGCGACACCCAGTCCGCCTGTCCTCCGGCGAACGGGTCCGGGGGCAATGGGGCTTCCGCCGTGCGCGCCGGCCGGCTCAGGGATGCCCTCCGGCGACGGCTCGCTCAAGTGCGCAGCCTTTCCGGCGGGACGGCCGTAGGCTGGTCAGGGCTCGGCATGCCGCAAAGCTCGCGCAGGTCCCCGAATCGCTTGCGCGCGGCCTGAGGGGACTCAAGGCCGAGCGCCCCGGCGATGTCGCTCCATGAGATCCCGTCATCGCGTGCGCCCTTGATGGCCAGGTATTCGAATTCGTCAGCTTCGCGGCGGCGGCGGGTCAAGGTACTCAGGATACTCAGGACAAACAGGTCATCGGCGCGGATGCGGCGCAGCAGCTCCTGGTCTTCTTCCTCACCAGTCACGCGGGCCGGCCTTCGCGTCGCCTGGCAGCGATGCCAGCCAGTGCCCGATGATCCGCTCGGCCGAGTGGACGGGTATCCCGGCGTGGATCATGCCCCAGTAGGACTCCGCGAGGGCGACCGACCCGGCGTCGGCGGCCGTGAACGGGTCCTCGGGCATTGAGCCTGCGGGCAGGGCGCGCCTGGTGATGTCCGGGACCTGCGACGGACTGCGCGAGATGTCCGGTACGGCGCCGCCCGGGGTCATGCCGCCGGTCCGGTGCGCGTCAGTCGGTGGCGCCCGCAGCTCGTCGTTACCCGAACCTGGCGGCTTCGGGTGGCCGCGCAGCTCATCAGAGGTCGCCGGCTCGTCGTCAGCCGTCACCGCCGCCTCCTCCGCCATCAGCAGGCATGGGTGTGCTGCCTGCTGATGATGTTACGCCCATGCTGTTCCGGTGCCCATTCGCCTGCGGTGAGGCCGCGAGCAGCAGGTTCCTCATCTCGCCTTTGCGCGGCTGATGCTGGCAGTCACACCAGGCGCTGGCGGCCGGCCTGGCGGTGCCGAGCCGCCGGATATTCGCGCAGCACGAGTGGAACGATGACACGCAGTCACGGCAGATCACCGGCCTCTCCGCCTGACCTGGTGCTGGCGCTTGCGGGCCGCTGACGGACTGGGCACGGCACCCTGCGGAGGTGTCCGGGCTTGGTCGCTGCGCTGATCACGCTGCCCGTCCCTGTCGAGCGGCACGTCGACGGCTGGTGACAGCAGCAGCAGGTCGTGCTGTGTGCGGGCGGCGAACCGCTTGACGTACCGCTTGGCGGCCTTCCCGTCGCACCCCAGGGCAAGCCCGATCGCCGCCCAGCTGACACCACGGCTCTTCGCCTCGGCGACCAGGCGGAGCCGCAGCATGGCGCGGTCCAGGTCCGTGGCAGGCGTGCCGCCGGGCGCGGTGCCGGTCAGTGCGGCGTCCTCCTCTTCCGGAGACGGGGGGCTCACGCGGAACCCCCAGCCGTCCGCAGGTTCGCTGGCATGCCGGTTCTCACCGAAAAGCTCCCAGGAAGCCCCCGGCTTCAGCCCTGGGGAGGAATGGGAGTGTCCTGTGCGGCGTGCCGCCTCGCACCCTTCCGCATTGAAGCCTAGTATCTATGGTGTGCTGGTTACGGAGATGCTGAAGCTCGCACCTCCGCCCGAGCAGGCGGAGGCCCTGCTGGCGACGATGCAGGCCTGCAACGCCGCCGCCAGCCGCGCCGCTGAAGTCGCGTTCGAGCACAAGACTGCGAACAAGATCCGCCTCCAGCCGCTCGTCTACGCGGACCTGCGCGCGGAGTTCGGCCTGTCCTCGCAGATGGCCGTCCGGGCGATAAGCAAGGCGTGCGAGGCGTACAAGCGGGACAAGACCATCAAGCCCGTGTTCCGCGAGCTGGGCGCTGTCGCGTTCGACCAGCGGATCCTGTCGTGGAAGGGCCGCGACCGGGTGTCGATCCTGACCCTGGCCGGCCGGATCATCGTCCCGGTGGTCTGGCAGGGCCGGTGGCTGGGCACCACCGGAACAGTGCTGCGGGGCGCGGCGGACCTGATCTGGCGGGACGGCAAGTTCTATCTCGCCGTCGTGATCGATGTCCCCGAGCCGCCCGCGGGCCCGGAGCCCGCCGGGTGGCTGGGCGTGGATCTCGGTATCGTCAACATCGCCGCCGACGCCGACGGGAACATCCACTGCGGTAAGGCCGTCCGCGCGGTCCGCTACCGCAACCGGCAGTTCCGGGCCCGGCTCCAGTCGAAGGGAACCAAGTCCGCGAAACGGCTCCTCGCCAGGCGGCGCCGCAAGGAAGCCCGGTTCGCCCGGGACGTCAACCACTGCATCAGCAAGACCCTGGTCAGCGAAGCCAAAGACACCGGACGCGGGATCAAGCTCGAAGACCTGAGCGGGATCAACAGCCGGACAACGGTACGGAAGGCTCAGCGCGCAGACCGGCTCTCGTGGTCGTTCTTCCAGCTCCGGGCGTTCATCGCCTACAAGGCCGCCCTCGCAGGCGTCCCGGTGGTACTGGTGGATCCCCGGAACACCTCCCGCAGGTGCCCCGGGTGCGGCCACATCGACAAGCGGAACCGGCCCGATCAGGCCACGTTCCGCTGCACGAGCTGCGGCCTCGCTGGGCCAGCGGACATCTTCGCAGCCAGGAACATCGCTGGCTGGGCCGCAGTCATGCGGCCGGACGCGGCACTCTCCGCGGCAGCCAGCCCGGCAGCGTGACCCGCAAGCCCCCGGATTTATCCGTGGGGTCATGACGCTCCGTATCCCTCTATCGCGTTCTTCTCGGCACGCTGGTTGCTGTTGACCGACCTGCAGGTATCCCAGTCGTCGCGCAGCGTCTCCATCGATGCCTTGCACGCGTCCAGCTTCCCTCTCACCACGTCCGCACCGAACACCGCGTCGGCGGCGGCGAGCTTCGCGGTCTGGGTGCGCTCGTCCTGCGGGCCGTCAGCGGCGAGGAACGCCCTGGCGTGGACGACCGTCGCGGCCTTCTTCGCTGCCGCGAGTTCCGCGGTCAGGGCTTCCAGGTCGCGGACTTTCGCCCACCGCAGCCGCTGGATCCGTACCATGACCCGGGCCAGGTCCCGGGTGGTGAGGTCCTCGAGCTGCTGGCCGTCGTCGCCTGGCAGCGAGTCCAGTCCGGTCACGGATCACCACCATGCCATGCTTGACCGGTGAGCGAACATGAGTACGCAGGGCGGCTCAGCGGTCACGTGCTGCGCGCCTGCGGCCTCCAGCCGCGGGATGCCGGCCTGGCGGCCGTTCCGCTGCGCATCCGGATCTGGCGCGCCGTGACGTCCGCGTACCGCCGCGGGAGGGTGATCGACTGGCGGTCGTGCAACGCAGCCGAAGCTGAGGCTCGCGCGGCGGAACAGGCGTACCTGTCAGCGCTTCCCGGCCGCATGCAGGACATCGCGGACCGGCTCAGCGAGGGCCTGCCGGACGGGATGCGGTTCGGGTGGAAGGCCGATGGCGAGTGACTGACCTGGCGGGATTCCCGGCGGGGACGCTGGCCCCGGGCATCGTGGCCCGCGCGCTCGACGAGATGTGGCACCCGGGACGCCCGGCCTGCCCTCCCGGTTACCGCGACCAGCTCGAGGATCCGCAGGCTCCGGTTCCATCCTCAGGGTCCTGCCGGGCGGCGCTGTTCGCGCCGGACGAGTCGCTCGTGCTCGCGGTCAGGGCAGAACTCATCCTCAGGGACACCCCCGTGCATCCCCTCGACCTGCCTTACCTCGCCCCGGCGCAGGGACCGGCACCACTGGCCTGCGCGCGCGGACCGCATCCCGACGGGACATGGCACTGGGACGGCCGTGGAACGTGGTTCAGGACAGGAAGATGAAGGCGGCCGACATCCCCGATGACGTCTTCATCGCCGCCGTCGCTGCCACGCCTGCGATGAGCGCGGGCGGCTCCTGGCGGAGCCGCCACGACGTGCAGGGTGCCCTCGAGCGGATGCTGGGGACCGCGCTCCCGGAGAAGCTGTTCCTCGCGAAGGCCCGCAAGCTCGGCGCGAGGTGCCTGCTGGAAGGCTGCACCCGGTGCTCCTGCCGGGGTGACTATCACCTGCCCCGCGAGTGCTTCGAGCACCGGTGCTGTTACGACGCTGACTTCGAGTGGTCTGCGCATCCGGCATGGGACCCGTCGTGGGAGTGCGAGACTGCGGGATGAGCAGCAAGGTCACCTTTATGCGCGCGATGCACCCGTACTCGTTCCGCAGCGGCGAGTGGGCGGTCGTCAGGGGGTCGGCTCTGCTGCCGGTCCGCGCCGGCGAACCGGACAGGGCGTGCTGGCTGGTGCAGTTCCCTGACGGCGCGACGGACTTCTGGGCGGTTGATGCGCCGGAGTACGAGTACGAGTTCAGCGGCGATCTGCCCGCCGGTGGGACGATCGCAGGATGAGTGACGACACACGGCCGGATGCTAGCTCGGCGCAGCCGGGCCGCATCCGCCGGCACGCCCCGAGGGACGGGTCGGCCAGCATCGCCGGCGTGGGTCCCGGGACCGGCTCAGTGCAGGTCATCGCTGTCTCCTCCTGGCGTCAGGCGGAACTCCAGCACTGCCCCCGCCGGCGGGTACTGGTTATCGCCGCGGTGCCGGCACTGCAGGCCGGGGAACAGCTCCGACCACTCATCAGTGGCGCGCATCATCCGGCTGTAGTGAGGGATGGCCATCTCGTCCGGCAGGACCAGTGTCGTGCCGGTGACACCCGGGGCGGCGGGGCCCTCGTCCTGCTCGGCGAGGTCAGCCGGGAACACGACTTTCCCGGTGTCCCACTGTCCTTCGGGCCAGAACGACCCCCTGATGACCGTCCCGTCGCCGTTCAGCTCGAACGTCGCGACCCTGGGGCACGCGGGGGTGCCCGCACCAGGGTGGATGCCTCCGCACAGCACGCACGCCGAGCCGGCGGCAGCCAGCAGCGCCTCGTCCTTCTCGGTGCTGCTCAGCGGCCGGCCCGGCAGCTGTACCCGCTGCCGGGTGAGGACAGCGAGGCGCTCCTGCGCGGCGCTGATCGCGGACTGGGCAGCCGGGTCAAGCGGAGGGAAACCTGGGGACTGGCCGGGGTAGGTCACTCAGGGCCTCCCGGCTCGCTCATGACAGCGAACCCGTCGGCATGCACGAGCAGCACCTTCACGGCGGGCGCGTGGACGCCAGTCCACGCCGCGATGTTCTCCTGCGCGTCGCGGAGCTGGCCCGGCGTCCAGCCCTCCGGCACGCGGACCACCAGTACCTCGCCGGGCCTGACGATCGTGACGCACTCACGGACCAGGTCAGTGAGCTGGTCAGGCTTCAGGGAAGACGGCAGGGCCCTCCGCAGGCCGGCTACGCGCTCCATCTCGGCTCCGGGGTCGGGAATCAGGCGTGCGCCTGCCGGGATCATGCGACCTCACTCTCGGGCTCGTCTAGCGGCTTCCGGCAGTGCGGGCAGTGCGTCCGGAGCTTCCCGTCTGCTTCCTTCATGAACGACCTGCCGCAGGCCGGGCAGCCGGTGGTGCCGTACGCGTCGGCCCACGACCCGGCCGACATCCAGAACGCCTGCATGACCGCGTCGCCGCGGTCGGTGGACCGGCCGATGCGCCTGCGGATGTCGTCCTTGGACTCGACCTGGATCTTCCCGTCGCTGGTGTGCTTGTAGTGCATCGCGGTGAGGTCCCCCGCGAGCTGGTCGTCGGGGAAGATCGCGAGCCGGGACGCCGGCGGCTCGAGCAGTTCCCTCAGGTTCCACCAGGCCGCGGCCCGCACATTGCAGAACCCGAACTGGCCTGTCTTGTCACGCCGCGTGGTCTTGCGTCCCGCGTTGAACGGGTCGCTGCGGCAGCCCTGCTCCCGGAGCCGGTCGTAGACCCCAGCGCCGATGCCGATGACGTCGACGACCGCGGTGGCTTCCGGGTCTGCTTCCAGGATGCCCCTGACCCGCCCCGTCGTGATCATCGTGTCTGCTTTCGCCCAGTCGGCGAGCCCGGTGAGCACATCGCCGTGCCGGACCGCGGCGACGGTCCGGTCGGTGCCGGAACGGGCGACGTCGACGCCGACGGCTTTCACGCCGTCCTGGTCCGGGCGGCCGTCCCGGTCCCACTCCCGCCATCGCTCGAACGCCGCCTCCACCCACGCGAGGGGGATGACGGCGTCCTCATCGTCAGCGCAGAACTCGCCGAGGACATGGTTCTGGTACAGGGCGCTGGTCTCGCCCCACAGCTTCTTCCGCTGCCGCGCCCACGACATGGTCATCCGGCCCGCCGCTACCGCCTCGCCGAGGGTGACATGCCGGACATGCCAGTCCTCCAGGCCGGGCTTGCGGGTGTGGATGTCGTAGAACCGGCCTGACGGCTCGCCAGGCGTCGAGAACGCGAGCGCGTACGCCTCGAGGTCGCTGCCGTCACCCGCGCCGGAGAACGCGCCCTCGATCGAGTCGAAGATGCCCGGCGAGACGATCTTCGCCTCGTCGATCACGACGAGGACGCTGTCACCGTGAAGCCCCTCGATCACGTCGGGCCGCTCCGGGGAGGCGGAGAGGGCCAGGCCGTGCCGCAGGCGCATCTGGGTTCTCATCAGCTCACTGCGGGGGCTGAGCGGCTCCCGGCCGATCACGGCCCAGTCGATGCTGTTCGCCCACTTCGCGATCTCAGGCCACAGGTAGCTCTCAAGCTGAGCCCACGACCCGGCAGTGGTGCAGATCTTCCAGTCGGTCCCCGCCGCGTCGCGGGTCAGCGCGAACCACAGGACGATCAGGGAGACCAGGCAGCTCTTGCCCAGCCCCCGCGGTCCCCTGACCGCTATCCGCCTCATCCGGGGCAGGTCCGCGATGATCTCGGCCTGGTAGGCGGCGAGGCCGCCGCCGGGCCTGAACCTGACCGCGTTCTGGACGAACCCGAGCGGGTCGTGCACGTACCGGGCGATCCCCCGGCCCCTCACCGATGCGAGTTTCGCCTTCAGCGCCGTGAGCTCCTCGAGCGCCGCCAGTTCCTGCTCGGCCAGGGTCATGCCAGGAGGAGCAGGCACCAGGTCACCGCCCCGCATCCCCGTCTTGCGCCTTCGGGCCACGGAGGAGACGGCATGGCCACCTCCAGGGAATGAGCAGGCGGGAAGGCATGCCGGCGCAACCCGCAGGCATGTGTCGGCGTGATTTCATGGAAGCCGTGACCGTACCGAGCCTGACCGAGTTCCTCGCCGCGCGCCTCGACGAGGATGAGGCGGTAGCGCGAGCTACCGAGCACAATGACGGGCCGCACACGCTGGAGTGGCGGCGCGGCGGTCGCCAGCATCACGCGTTCGATAACCATCGCTCGGAGGATTACGAGTCGGTCTTCGCCGGCGACTGGGATCGCATCCTGATAGCACGCGACAGCGTCCGCGGAGGACGGCCCGCCACGCACATCGCCCGCCACGACCCGGCACGCGTACTGGCCGCGACCTCGGCGATGCGGGCGATCGTCGCGCTGCACTACATGGTCAGCGACGACTACCTCGACGGTGACGGCATCGAGCGGGCCGCTTTCATCTGCCACGAGTGCGATAACTCCGGCCGCCCCGACAACTGGCCATGCCCGACCATGAGAGCAGTGGCCGCCACCTGGAGCAGCCACCCCGACTACCAGCAGAGCTGGATGCCTTGACCGTCACCACTCGCGGCCGGATCTGCCAGGACGGGCCGTACACCTTCTGCGGCAATGCGGGCTGGCATCCTCAGCCGTGCATGTGCGTGGCCCCGCCGGCCAGCATGCGCGCGATGCCGGCCCTCTCCTCGCTGCCTCAAGACCCCGGCTGCTACTGGCACCCGGAAGATCCGGAGGAACGGCCGTGAGCGACAAGATGACATGCCCCGGCTGCGACGCACACACCTCAAGCGTGCTGACCGCGGTCCGGGCGGGCGATCCGTGCCGTGCAGCAGGCGAAGGCCGGCGTGGAACTGAAGAAGCGGCTCGAGAGGGCGCTGGCCGAACGTGACCGGGCGGTGACCGAGACGGCAAAGCTGCGCCGCATCGTCGCTGCCGCGCGCCAGGCCCTCGCGGACGAGGACGCCTGGCAACGCGATCCGCCCTGCCTGCCCGGCCCGCACAGGCACTACCGCGGCAGGACCCCCGCGTCCCTGAGCTCCTCGCGCACCACCCTGCGGAGCATCGCCTCAAGCGTCTCCCGGCTGTCCTGCTCCGCGACGCCGACGCCAAGCTCGATAGCCCTCGCGGGCTTCAGGCCGAGAACGGCCATCCTGGCCTTCAGTTCGGGAGACAGGTGCACGCTCGTCTTGCTCGGGTCAGTCATGAGCACATGATACCGCAATGGCGGTATACCGTCCAGGCGGCCTTGAGGGGAGAGCGAGAACGCCACGCGAAATCTTCCAGGGTGGCCGGCATTCTGACCGTTTTGTCCCTTTTGCGTGATATGAGAGAGGGTGTCTGCTTCTGAGGCTGGGCTGCGCGGTGCGCGGCCGTCGATCGATCACCGTTACCGTGTCGCGACCCTACCGTTACCATTCCGTGACTCTACCGTCTTGACGGTATACCGTCTAGGCGGTAGTGTTCTTCGTGTCGGACCGGTTCGCCGGACCGGCGGGCCGGCCCCCCGGCCGGTACCGGAACCACGCAGGAGCGTGATGGGTACCAGCGGGAGAGCTGGCCGGACAACTGAATCAGCTAGACGGCCGCACGGCCGGCGCGCTACCGACCGACACGCCTGTCTGACGACTCGCCACGGTCACCAGCTCCCCTTACGTGCGGCTCATGTACGGACTTCACTGTTCGACAGAGTGGCTCCCCGATGGCTAGGGGACACGCGCCGCGAGGCCCGCCACCGTGGACACATGCCGGGCTATGCGCGGGACGGTCCCGTGACCGGTGGGCATGACATCAGTAATAGGCGGATCGACTGACGATCTAGGCAACCTGGCTGAGAACAGATAAGCGCGGTGCATAGCGCATGCCAGGTACGGCCGCAATCCTGCATCCCGTATTAGACTTGCGGGGATTTAATGCAGGGGGTGCCTTAGCAGGACAGCGCTGGCCGGGTAATTCCCGCTGGCGTGGCAGCAAGACCTCTGGCCAGTCCTGTTTCGGTGGCTTGCACGAACATCCTGCCCTTGTGCGCGTGGATTACCACGGTGGGCATGGAAGCGACGTAGACCAGTAGCACGTCTGGTTGTGCCATTCTTCAATAACACGCCCCGGAGTCTGTCCGGGGGCCAGTGCCGCAAAGAGGGTTGACGTGTCCCCTTCTCAGGTGCTGGCGGCGCGAACTAAGACAATGGAATCCCTATCGGGTGACCCAGTGCCGGCGAGATCAGCCACGCCGGCGGGACCGCACGGGACCGCGCCAGAAAAACATCAGAAGGGATGGCGTGAGGTGAGCTCTTGCGCGTATGCGACATCCTGGCCGGCCACTGAACGCGTAGCGGAACGTGGCTGGTGAACCTTTGCTCAGATTACTTCTTCGGATGGTGCCGCGCGGTGGGCTCGTGTTAGCGAGCTGGCCGCGCGCAGTGCTGTCCAGCCGCCGTTCTCACTAGCACCGCGACCTGGTCGCGGGAGGCAACGGGTGACAGCCCTCAGAAGGCGACGGCGGCACGCATGGAAGTACTTGACCCTGATGCGAGCGAGAGGAGACTGCGATGCCCTATCAGCGACGGCGCCGGCAAGCTATAACGCCCGGGCTGGTGTACAGGCCGAACCGTCGCCCGGACGGCTGCCGGTGGTGTCACGTTGAGGTTCCAGCCTACGGCGGCCTGCTGTACCGCGAGGAGTCAGGCGGGTGGTCGGTGACGCACACCGACGCCGAATGGGCCGGGTCGCCCGTGTCCGGCCTGTATGTGGGCGGATGCCCGGACTCGACGGACCAGAGGAACCGCGAGGGCGGTTTCGGCGGCCCTGGCGGTCCCGGTTCGGAGCATGACCGGATCGCGTCGCGGGCAGCGCTCGCGGCGGCCCGGGCGGAGCATGAGGGGCGCCGCTATGCGTACACGTCGTCTGGTGCCCGGATGACCGAGCGGCACGGCCGGTGCGAGGACGCGCCGTGCTGCGGATGCTGCGACTAGAGAGGAGACAGTCCCGTGGCTGCACGAGTGTGCGTCATCAGCAAGCCGGTACCGGACCTGTCGCCGGGTGACTGCGTCGTTGTGAACGGGCAGGCGCTGTACCTGGAGGAGCGGACCGGCCGGAACGCCGGCTATGACGAGTGGCGGTTTACCCGCTACTGGGATTCCGGGCAGGTCGCAGCGCGGGGCCGGATGTCCTTCCGGCACGACAGCAGTACACCGGTTGTGGCCTTCACGACCGACGGCAGGGTGGTAGTGCCGTGACCGCCGATGCAGCCGTTATCGCTGCCGCCGACGCGGCGTGGGTGAAGGCAGGCGGCAAGCTGCGTGAGGCTTTCCGCGCGGGGGACGCGTTCAGTGCCAGCACGTGCCCGGACACCGGGATGACCGGGGAGGCGTGCACGTGCGGCGAGTGCCCGGACACGTGGGAATTCCTCGCGCGGAAGACCCGTGAGGCGATCCGTCTCCAGCGGATAGCGGCGCAGGATCCGGACGCGCCTCAGCGCGGGTGGCAGCAGTGAACGGCACAGGCACCATGAGCGCGGGGCAGCTGGCCGCGCTTGATCAGGCGGTAGCGGCCTACCGTGAGGCGGCCGGCAGGTTCGCGCGGCGCGAAGACCGGCCGGGGGACCTGGCCGCCGCCGAGGCCGCGCTCCGCGTGGCTGGCCGCGACGTGAATACGGGCCTCATCACCCTGCCAGTCGCTGCCGTGCACTTCACCGACGAGCGAGCCGACGGCGCCCGGATGCGCGCAGTGAACGGCAGCATCCTGGGCGGCCAGACGTGGATCTGCTGGGTCGGCCGCTGCTTCCGGCACGGGATCGAGACGCAGACGTACGACGCTTACGACCTGATCCAGGTCAGAGGCTAGAAACGCGGGGCAGGACCGCTCATGCGGCGGCGCGGTCCTGCCTTGCCCTGGCGTCCCGCATCGTGCGGGAGGTGAGGGTGAGGAGGTAACCCCTGATGTTCAGTATCGCTGCTGATTTCGTGCCGGGCATGCGTGTCCGGACGAGCCCGGCCACGTCGCTGTGGGTGGCCGGCTACCGGGAGGCCACCGTGGTGACGGTGGGTGCCCGGGTCGGTATCCGTCTCAGTGACGGCACCGTGACGAGCCTGCCGGCCAGGTTCCTTGAGCCTGCCGGCGCCTGGTGACCGTCATGGACACCAGCAGCGGCATCCCGGCCGCTACCCCCATGGCGTGCACGTGCGAGCGGGTGCATGACGCTGTCATCAACGGCGCCCCCGCGAAGGTCCGGGACTGCCGGGAGTGCGGCGCGGTCACGAGATGGCTGCGGGACCTCGCCATCACGTTCAACCGTGACCTCGGCGAATCGTGGAACGGCGGCGACGTCGTCCAGTACCTGTGCGAGCAGATGACCGCCCGCGGCATCGACCCGGACACTACCGGGGAGACGGAGGCATCGCCATGACCGCTACCGCCGCTGTAGCCCGCGGCGCCGGAATGCTCGACCAGCTCTGCCCCGGCTGGCCAGACCGCCTGGACCTTGACCGCCTGGACCTGGGCGACACGGCCCGCTGCCTGCTCGGGCAGCTGTACGGCAGCTACGACCTGGCGCTCGGCGTGCTCCGCATAAACGACGTGACAGCGGCCGACTACGGGTTTCAGGTGACCACGCGGTGGCGCACCGGCGGGCAGTTCGCTGCGCTGACCGCAGCATGGCGGGACCTGATCACGAGCCGGCGGCCGGTCACGCCGTGAGCTGGTCCTGACTGGCACGCCGGCGCGCGAACGGGCCTGGCTCGTGCGCGTGGCGCGCCCGTCAAGGGGCGGTCACGATCCGGAAGGAGACAGCTATGTCTAGGGAAACCATGGAGTGGCTGAACAGCAACGTTCTCGTCGGGTTCACGGACAAGCGGGGCAGCGCCTGGCATTACCGGGCCGACCTGCAGGGCGGCGAGCCCAACCACTATCCCGGCGCGGTCCCGGTCGGCGACGTCCGGCGCCGCCTGTTCGGGTGGGACGCCGAGTCGTGGGAAGTGTACGTGCGCCGGCCCGGCGACGTCACCCTGGACATCGGGGAGCTGATTGCCCAGCCGACCGCCGAGGAGGCGAAGGCGTACGTGCTCCGGTCGCTGGGCCTGAAGCACGAAGAGCACCGGCAGGCCATCGCGCGGTCCGACACGGGCCACGTGATGGGCCTGTTCACCGACGGGTACGAGAAGCACCCGTACGACCGGTGGCTGCTCACCACAGTCGCCAGCATCCTGGACGACGACCTGCAGATCGGGTCCGCCGGGCTGCTCCGCGACGGCGCGATCGCCTGGGTGTCCGTTGAGATGCCCGAGAACGTGAAGCTCCCCGAAGGGGTCGAGTTCCGCCCCTACCTGCTAGCGACCACCTCGTTCGACGGGTCGCTGTCGACGACGTTCGGCCGGAAGGTCACCAACGTCGTGTGCGACAACACCCACGGAATCGCCATGGGTGAGCGCGGCCAGCAGCTGAAGATCCGGCACTCCCGGTACAGCCACCTGAAGCTGACCGAGGCCAGGCAGGCTCTCAGCGTCATCCACGAGATCACGGACGACTTCGCCGCTGAAGTCGCGCAGCTGTGCGCCACCGGCGTGTCCCGAACCGAGTGGTCGAGGTTCCTCGACGCGCACGTGCCCGTCCCGGCGCAGCCCGGCCGGTCCCGGACCATGGCGGAGAGCAAGCGCGGCGACCTGCACCGCCTGTACACCTACGACCAGAGGGTCGCGCCGTGGAACGGCACCGCGTGGGGAGTCGTGCAGGCCGTCAACACCTACGCCCACCACATGGGCACCGTCCGGGGCGCCGTCCGTGCCGAGCGGAACATGCTCAACGCCGTCCAGGGACGGACCGACGCCCTCGACGGCGCGACGCTCGCCACCCTCGGCACCGTCCTCGGGCGCCCGCTGGAACTCGCGGCATGACCACCCGCGAGCACGCCGAGGAGAAGATGCGGGCACTGCTCAGCCAGCGTCCGCTGCGGATGCTGGCTGACGGGCTCGCGCTGATGGACCGCAAGAAGAAGCTCGATGACGCTGAGCGGTTCGCCCGGCGTGTCCTGATCGATGTCATCTGCGAGCGGTCGCCGGCGGCTGAGGCCGCGTTCCAGGCGTGGGCCGAAAGCGACGACAACGACATCAGGCATGCGTCAGCGGCGATCATCGCCGCGGCAAGGAGGACATGATGGGCGAGTACGCGCTGTACCGCCGGCGCCGGATCAAGATCGGCACCTGCGAGGACCTGCTGTACCTGCGGGACCACCGGTTCAGCGCTCAGTCCGACAGGAGAGCCGCAAGCGGGCAGGAGGCGTGACGGTGACACTCAAGGGCACACCGAAGCCGGCCGTCACTTACGACGGCACGACGTATAAGGTCCGCAGTCACAAGACGGACATCCCGGACCTTGAGTCGATGGAGCGCATCGGCGCGCTGGTCTGGATCAACCAGAACACTTACAGGCGCGGTGCCGGCACCCGCACCGTACCGAACCTGCTGGCCGGGCTGGGCGATGCGATCCGGCTGGAGGTGCGCTGACGTGATGGCCATGTGGGCCGCACCGGACGAGCATGATGACCCTGCTGGGAACGAGGAGGACTTGACATGACTGTGGCCGAACTGATCGAGGCACTGAAGGACGAGCCGCAGGACTGGCGGGTAGCCGTCGAGCCGGTATACCCGAACGCCTGCGGCCTCGCAGCCGGGGACCAGGTCCCGGGCCGGATCACCGGGCTGGGGCACTCGAAGCGGGACCGGCACCCGGACGGCGGCCTGTACGACGCCGAGGGCAAGCTGGCGCCTGGCGGGACCGTGAGCCTGAGCGTCTTTACGCCGTGGGAGGGCTGATGGCGATCCGGCGGACCCGCGGCCAGGATGTCCGGGCCGGAGACGACCTGTGGTTCCTCGGCGTCCCGCACCGCATCACCCGGATAGAGCCCTACAAGGGCGTTAACGCCCCGCTGTGGGACGGCCCCGCCAGGGTCGCGTACTCGGACGGCCCTGGCGGCATGTACCGGGCCGCCTGGGCGATCACCCTCGACCCGGACGGCCAGTACGACATCTCCCGGGCCGATGATCGCCGTGACCCGGATCCTCACCGCTGACGACGCCGTCTGCGCATCGGCCATACTCGCCGAGGTGAGCGCCGGCCACGAGGAGGCAGCAGAACGGCTGGCGGTCACGTGCGGGCTCGACGATCTCAGCACCGAGGAGCTGGAGGTGCTGTGCGACCAGGAAGGAGTGGAGCGGTGACCGATTTCTATCCTGAGTTGGCCGCACGAGCGCGGGTGCCCGTGCTGGGACTGCCGGCAGTCACGCCAGGAGGCAGATGAGGAGCAGGTACCCGCGCCCCCGCCCGGGCAGAGACCCGGGCCTGACTCCGTATAACCACCCTGTATAACCACCGGTTGACACCGTATAACCACCGCTCTAGCGTGGTTATACAGAAAGAGCACGGCAAGGCGGCATCCGGACGGAGCCGCCGCAAGCGCAGCGGGCCTAGAGGAACTGCCCTGGCATCCACACGAGGAATGGCGGCGATGAGCAAGTCCGGAAACAGGCGCTGACGATGCCCAGCGGAATCCACAAGACCACGCAGACAGCATTCCGCATCCCGGCTGACCTCATGGCATCCCTGAAGGCCGCCGCCGGCGAGCGGAACGTGACCGTGACCGCCTACGTCGTCAGCGCCATCGAGGAGAAGCTCGCCATGGACGCCCCGCGTATAACCACCGGTATAACCACCCGTATAACCACCAGCGCGGGCCCGGCTGAGCCTGTATCACCACCACAGCCAGCCGCCAGGACCCCCGCGCCAGTCACCGCCGCCCACCGGGCCGGCTGCAAATGCGGCGTATGCCACCCGGAAACAGGAGGCAAGAAATGAGCGACGCCACCGTCATCCTCGGCGAGCCGGAGGTAGCACGCCTCTACGCCGAGCTGGAACGGCTCCGCGAAGTCAGGGACACCGCACAGGACCAGATCGACGCAATCGGCCGGGTGCTCGCCGCGTCCGGTGAGGCAAGGCTGCGGGCACGCCGGGACACCGCGGACGCCGGGGACCGGTAAGGCTGAGGTCGCTGACCTGCTGGTTTACCTGCCGTCTGCCCGCTGATCACCCGCGAAGCCAGTTGTCGCGGCCAGCCGTTGTCCCAAGGGTTCCGGTGGTCCGGCGTCAGGGTTCCGGTGGTCCGCGTCTCGTGAGGTCCGCGGGCGCAGGCTGGTGAGCGGGATCGCCGGATGGAGGGTTTACGGGGGGTCTGGAGGGTCACGGGGTTGTGTTCTGCCGGGGTCGTCGGGCCGGCGGCCAGGCGGGACATGGCTGTGAGCTGCGGGGCTAGTGTGCGGCTTGCTGGCTGGCCGGGTGCATCGCCGTGCGCGGAGTGACTCGCTGCCGGGGTAACCGCTGGGCTGCGGTTACGGTTCGACGGTGGCGGTGATGGCTTTCGGGTTGTCGTGGGTGGCTGCTGTGCGTTCGGCTTCTTCGGTTTCGCGGCGGACCATCTCGATGGCTGCGGCGAGGTCCTGGGGGTTGGCGCTGGCGATGAATGCCCTGATTTCCTCGGGTCCGGTGTGTCCGGTGAGGGTGATGGCGCGGCGGGGGGCGTCGGTGCCGCGGATGCGGGCTATGCGCTCGTTCACGCGGACGAGGAGGGTTCCGGCTGCGGTGAGGGCCTGGGCGTCGGGGACGGGGTTGCCGTTGCCGTCGAGGACGATGCGGCCGAGGCGGTCGATGGCGGGGAGGGGGTTGTTGAGCTGGTCCCAGATGCGGCGGCGGAGTTCGGTGAGCTCGGCGAGCTGCTGGCGGCGGATTTCCTCGCTGGTGCCGTCGAGTCGTGCGGCTTCCTGGCGGATTTTCTGGACGGCACGCCAGGTGTCGCCGCGGTCGCTGTAGCCGAGTTCTTTCGCGGCCTGCTCGTATGTCCAGCCCTGGGTGACGAGTTCGGCGGCGCGGCGGTCCCGGTCGATGGTCTGGATGGCGCGGATGTAGCGGCCGTGGCCGTTGCGGGGCGGGGTGTTGCCGGCCCGGGCGGGGCTGCCGGCGGCGGGGGTGGTCATTTCCGGTGCCCCCTGTTCAAGTGTGCTTGAGGGTGTGACCTGCTGTTCCGTGTTGCCTGCGCCGCTGGCGGCACGGGCCTGACCGTGCTCCTGTGGAGGTGCTGCTGTGACTGTCGTGGATGAGCTGCGGGGCCTGGATATGGCCGGGCTGAAAGCGGTGTATGACGCCGTCGTGGCGGAGTGTGACCGGCTGGACCGCCTGGAGGCTGCAGGGCGGGTGCGTGAGTCAGTGGCGGAGGGGTGGCGGCTTGCCGCGCATGCGCAGTACCTGGCGGCGGAGGCGGAGTGCCGGGGGGTGCTGCTGTCCCGGGCCGGGACCGAGGCGGGGGTGGATCCGCAGGGGCTGTGGTCGGGGCCGGAGCGGAGGGCCCGGCTGTATGCGTCGCCGGAGCTGCTGGACTGGTGGGCGGTGCATCCGAGACTGACCATCACGCGGTACCAGGAGGAACTGGCTGCGTCGGCGAGAGATGAGCGTGCTGCCGCACGGGACGGGCGTGCCGCGGTGACCGCCCGCGAATGCGAGGAGGTGCCGGATGGGCAGGGAGGGGAGGGAGGGGCTGTCGTGGCTGGACATGAGGCCGGAGGACTTCGACGAGGGCTTGCTGCCGAGGAAGTACCGGGGGCTGCCGCCGGGGCTGTTCCCTGTGAGCGAGGTGCTGCCGGCCCGGGAGGTTCCGGCGGTGCCGCAGGCGGACGGCGGGCAGATGGACCTGTTCAGCGAGGAGCCGGAGCCGCAGGCCTGGATCCGTACCGGGAGGAGGCGCGGCGCCGGATAGACGTGGCCCGTGCTGTGGTGGCGGCCCGGGGGGACGGCGGGGCGATCACCGGGACGGTGGTAGCGCCGGGCGGTTCCGGCGCGGTGTGCCCGGAGGCGGCGCGGGTGCCGGGTGACCAGCTGCTCGGCCTGGTCCGCGACTGCTGGTACGGGTCGTACACGCGCCTGCCGTCCGCTGCCGCGTACGACACGGTGACGCTGTGGCTGGGCCACGCGTGGATGCGGGACCCGGGCGGGGTGCTGGTGACCCGGGCGTCACCGCGGCTGTTCGTGCTGTCCCGGGCGGGCGGGTCGGGGAAGTCGCAGGTGCTGGAGGCGACCGGGCTGCTGTCCCCGGCATACTACGGGCTGGACCTGGAGCCGTCGTTCGCGGGCCTCGTCGCGACGGTCAGCCAGGAGCACGCGACGGTGTTCATCGACGAGGCTGACATCCTGTTCGGGGCCGGGGCACGGAAGAGTGCCGTGCGGGCCGTCATCAACGGCGGGTACACCCGCGCGGGCACGGTCCTCAACGGGACGGGGAGCAAGGCGACGCGGACCGGCGTGTTCGGCGCGATGGCGGTCGCCGGGCTGGACATGCTTGAGAAGAACGCCGGGGAGCAGATGAAGGCAACCTTGTCGCGGGGAATCCGGATACGGATGGAGCCGGCGCCGGCGGATGACCTGCCGCGCGACCTGGACGAGTACGCGGAGAGCAAGGCGGGAGAGATCCGCAGGTGGATGGCGGTCTGGGCGGGGCAGGTCGCCGGGCAGGTCGCGAAAGCCGTCCCGGAGGTGCCGGCGGGGATCCACGGGCGTCCCGCGCAGATCTGGCGGCCTCTGCTGGCCGTCGCGGACGCGGCGGGCGGGGACTGGCCGGAACGTGCCCGTGCCGCATGCCGGGAACTCGCGGGCGCGCCGTCGCGGGATGAGACCGTGAGGGACCGGTTCGCGGGTTTCGCCGCGCAGATGCGCGGCGAGTGAACGGGGCACGAAGGACGGGGGACGGTGCCGCTCAGGCGGCGCCGCTCAGGCGGCGGGTGCTCTTGCGTACCGCCCGGGGGTCCACCCCCGACCACATGATGCCCCGGTCCCGGACATGCTTCTCCGCCGCGGCCACCGCCTCGGCGGTGTGGAGCGGGTAGCCGCGCTCGTCGAGACCCTGCACGGCGAGGTAGCCCATCCGGCGCCATTTCCGGATCGTCACCGGCTCCACGCCGGCGAGCCTCGCCGCCTCGGGGGTCGTCAGGTAGCCGTCGCCGCGGGCGGGGAGCATGCTGCTCACCTGCCCCTGCAGACAGTGATACCCCGGGACGGGTGGCGCTCCCGGGGCATGGTAATGGCTGGTGCAGCTAATGATACCGGGGTGGTCTGGGGTGCCGCAACCGGTTCAGGCAGCCTCGCCGGCGTGGCCGGCGTGCCCTCCCGCGCGGCACTGGCACGCGTCCCACCGGCACTCGCCGCAGCGTCCCAGCCGGCACCTGCTGCACGGGAACGTCCCCGCGGACTGCGCCCACCGGGCATACCGGGCAGCCCACTCGTCGTACTCTTCCCGTGTCATCTCGTCACGGCACGCGGCGCACCGTGAGTGCATCGCGGGCAGCGACGGGTCAGAGGGAGGCTCGGCGAGCTCCAGTGCCATCTGGTCGCAGTCCTGGCGGCGGCACGGGACCCCGTCGAGCCGGACCCTCGGCGCGGGGACGCAGCCGGCGAGCCGGCGGCCGCGGTAATGCAGCTCGAGGATCTCCAGCCCGGCTGACCGGCCGTCCCGCCGGGTCATGACCCTGACCCACCCGTCGCCGCACACGGTGATCTCGTCATCGCCGATCTGCGCGGCGAGGTCGTCCGGTACCGGGCCCGGCGTCACGGCACCCGGGATCCGGCCCGGGTCGTGGTCGCAGAACGCCGCGGCACCGTCCAGTGCCCACCACCAGCCTGAGACGGGACTGCGGGTGACTGCCCGCCCGCACAGGCGGCAGGTGCCGCGGGAGCGGACGACCCCGCCGTCCCGGCCGGCGGGCAGGCTGTAGGTGCGGGTCGTCCAGCCTGGCTGCAGCGCCAGCAGCGGCACCGTGTACAGCGCCAGGTCCCGGCAGTCGGCAGCGAGCCGCTCCGCCGTCCCCGGCATGCTGCCAGGTTCGGTGATGCCGAGGCCCGGGACGGCACGGACCCGGGCCGCCCAGCCGCCGAGCAGTGCCGCCGCCTCGCGCTGCAGCGCGTCGGCCGCGACGGCGGCGTTCACCCTCGGCCCGGGCGGTACCCGGCGCCCGGGACGGCCAGGGCGGGCCAGCACGCGGGTACGCGGGTCGGCGAGCAGCCCGATCAGCGCCGGGATCTGCGTGGCCTGCTGCCTGATGACGCCGGTGTCGGACGAGCAGAACGCCTGCCAGGTGAGAGCGGGGCGCCACACGCCGTCCTGGTCCCGGGTCCTGGACGAGCACCAGTCGCCGCGGCCGCACTCCTGCTGCTCGCCCCCGTCAGCTGCGGGCCGGCGCGGAAGGGACCCTGAACGCAAGCGCGGCATGCGCCCATGATGACCTGCCGGGACAGGAGACGCAAAGGCCGCCGACGGCCGGGACGGTTCCGGGCGTGTCAGGCGGCGAGCTGCGCGTCCGCCTGGTCCCGTCTATCCTGCGGTTCCCGGTCCTCCTGGCGGGGCTCGTCGTTGCGCGGCGAGTCAAGTTCCGGCATGAAGACGATGAGCAGGATCGCGGCGGACATGGCGATGAGCAGTACGGCGGTGATCACGGGGAGACAGCACCGATCAGGGGGGACTGGCAGGCAGATGGGCGCGAGTGCGCTATGTCAATCCTACCGGCGCGGCTGCTGTACATGGACGGGCAGGCCGGTGAGCCGCCGGGTCGCCAGGGAGAATCCGGAGAATTAGCGGCAGAATTTCTGTAGACAGATATTGTGTTTTGGTCTACAGTAATGGTTATGAGGATGTACCACGGCAGCAGCAGCCAGACACCAGCTCTCCACGAGGGCCTGTGCCTCGCCGAGGACGACGACGCGGCCCGCGACTACGCGTTCGCCGCCTGTCAGGCCCACTACCTGCACACCGTGGACATCGACCTCACCGGCCTCGTCGTCATCGATGCCCCTGGCGACTGGGACCGCGACGAGAACACCGCCGCCTCCGACTTCGGCGGCAGCTACGGCGCCGACGTCATCGTCTACGACGACGAGACCCCGGTGAACCGCCGGCACGTCACCTACCGGCTCATGACCCCCGCCGCGCTCGCCGCCGTCACCGTGACCGGCACCTGCGACGCCGGAGACTTCTGAGGAGAACGCCCCATGGCCACGTACATCTACCGCGAGGACAGCGGATACGACGAGCGGTTCGAGGCCGCGAACGAGGCTGCCGCCGAAGCGCACGCCCTGGAACTGCTCCGCACCGGAGACTACGGCCAGGAGCAGTCAGGCAGGACGTTCCGTGTCCGCGCCCAGGTCACCCGCGTCGAGACCGGCGAAGACGGCGGCGAGTACCAGGCCGGCTGGCGTACCGTGACGCACACATTCCAGCCGGCCGAGCCCGCGTGCACTCCGGCTGACGCAGCGCACGACTGGCAGGAGGAAAGCGTCCGGGGCAGCGGCGGCGGCGTCCTCATCCGCGAGTCCTGCGGCTGCTGCGACCTCGTCCGGCTCACCGACACGTGGGGCAGCGACCCGGTTACCGGTGAGGTCATGGAGACCGTCACCTACAAGCACGCCGCGGCCTCCCTGTGACCGCCGTCGGGCACCGCAAGCGCGGGCGCCCGGCCGCCGGCTCAGTGCGGGTCGAGTTCCGCGCCAGCGCAGAGACCGGCCGGTGGCTCGCGTCCCGGATGGGCCGCATGCCGCGCGCCCAGATCGTGTCGAAGAACACCCAGGCAGCGACCGAGATCGGCCTGTGGCGGGCAGTCCTGGCCGCCGAGCTTGCCCGGATCCGGCTCTCCCTGCCGCAGGCGATCGCAGTCGCGGAGGTGCTGAACTCTCCGGACATCGAGCCGGCTGTCAGCACCGGGATCGGCATGGTATTCGCCCAGTGTCACGACGCGTTCCGCCTCGCCAGGTCCGGGCCGGCCGGGGACTGCAGCAGCTACGGCCGCAAGCACGGCTTTGACGAGTCCGTCCTGCTGGATTACCTCGGGTCGCTGGGCCCGGCAGCGGATCACGCCCTGGCCGACGCGATCTCCCGCTGGTGGCAGGACGTCCAGCCGCGTGACGGCGGGCAGTGGCGGGACCCTGACGACGGGTTCCGGGCGGACAGCGCGGAGGGATTCGCCGCGGCAGGACTGCGGGTTACGGAGCAGTGACCCGGTCCGCGCAGCCGCTGTGGCCGCACCAGGCGGACGCCGTCAGGGCCGCCTCGGCTGCCCTCGCGAGCGGGGGAAGGTGCCAGGTGATCATGGCGTGCGGCACCGGGAAGACCCTGGTCGGAGCTGAGGTGTCCCGGCTGGTAGCTGCGTCAGGGAAAGTCCTGGTCGTGGTCCCGACGCTGGACCTGCTCGCACAGACCGCCCGGGTGTACGCCGCATGGCTGGGGGAAAACGCCGGGGTGATCGGCGCCGCCTGCTCGGATCACTCCGCGCAGGCCGAAGCGGCGCGGCTGCGGCCGGCGCTGGCGCACCTGAACGGCGGGGTGTCCACCGATCCTGGCGGCATCGCGGCATGGCTCCGGAGCGGCAGGCGGGTCACGGTGTTCACCACCTACAGCTCGCTGCCCGCAGTCGCCGCCGCGCATACCGCGCCCGGTGTTCCCGGATGGGACCTGGCCGTGATCGACGAGGCGCACCGGGCGGCGGGCCGTACCGACCGGGCCTGGAACGTCATCAACTACGACACGGCCATCCCGGCGGCACGGCGGCTCTACATGACGGCGACGCCCCGGATCATGTCGTCGGAACGATACGAGACAGTCAGCATGGACAAGGAGGCAGTGTTCGGGCCGGAAGTGTTCCGGCTGGCCTTCGCTGACGCGATCGAGGCGGGACTGCTGGCCGACTACAGGGTCGCCGTGGTGGTCGTCACTGACGCGGAGGTCGCGCGCCTGACCGCGCCGGCCGCGAACCGGATCGTATCGGCGGACGGGCCGCCGGTCACCGCCGGGATGCTCGCCGCCCAGATCGCGGCACTCAAAGCCTCGGCACAGTGGAACCTGCGGCGCGTGATCACCTACCACTCCAGGGTGGCGACCGCGCACCGGTTCGCGGAAACCCTGCTGAATGCCGCCGGCCTGCTGCCCGCCGGCGAGAGGCCCGCGATCGTCGCAGCGCAGGCGGTGGACGGGCAGATGCCGCCCTGGCAGCGCCGCGACATCCTGCGGCACCTGGACCACCCGCGCGACCGGACTGTGGTGGTGAGCAACTGCCAGGTACTTGCCGAGGGAGTGGACATCCCGGAGCTGGACGCGGTGCTGTTCGCCGATCCCCGTGACTCCGCGACCGACGTGGTCCAGGCGGTCGGGCGTGCGCTCCGGCGCGGTACGGCGGAGGGGAAGATCGCGACGGTCATCGTGCCTGTCCTCCTGAATGCGGCCGAGAACCCTGAGGCGGCGCTGGAAGGGTCGCAGTTCGACACGGTATGGCGGGTCGTGCGGGCACTGCGGTCGCATGACGAGCGGCTCAGCGACTGGCTCGACGAGGGCCGCGTCCGAGTCACCGCCTGGGGGGCGAGGGAGGGGAAGGGCGGGATCCTGGATGCGCCGCAGTGGCTGAGCCTGGCCGGGCAGCCGGTCACGGCCGCGTTCGCCCGCGCGCTGGAACTCAGGCTGCTGAATGCGACCACGAGCCGGTGGCTGGACGGGTACGCCCGCGCCGTCGCCTGGCGTGCCGGGCACGGGCACCTGCGCGTTCCCGTCGACCAGCCGGAACCTGACGGGTACCTGCTCGGCCGGTGGATCGCGGGCCAGCGGACAGCGCGCAAGCGGGGAGAGCTCCCGCCTGACAGGGTCGCGAAGCTCGACGAGCTAGGCATGGTCTGGGACATGGGGGCCGTGCACGCGGAAGCCGCCTGGCAGGCAGGCATCCGGGCGGCTGCCGCGTACCGGGCGGAGCACGGCCATCTTGACGTCCCGCAGCGGTATGCCGCTGACGACGGGTTCCGTCTCGGCACGTGGATCGACAGCCGGCGTGATGACTACCGGGCCGGGAAGCTCGCATCCGGCCGTGCCGCGGCCCTGGAAGCGCTCGGCATGCGGTGGGACCTGGGAGACGCGTGGGAGCGGAACCTCGCTGCCGCGCGCGAGTACCACGCCGTCCACGGGCACATCAACGTCCCGTCCGGGCACCCTCCGGTCAGCGGCGTGAAGCTCGGCACGTGGATCGTCATGCTGCGCGGCCAGTACCGGAAGGGCGAGCTGGCTGCGGAGCGCGCGGCCGTCCTGGAACGGCTCAGGATCGACTGGAGCCCGAGATGGACATGGGATGACAACCTGGAGGCGCTCCGGGAGTTCATCGCGGAGCACGGTCACTGCGTCCTCCCGCGCGATTACCGGACGCCTCGGGGCATCAGGCTGAGCCCATGGCTCACCGGCGCCCGGAAGCAGTGGCGTTCCGGGATGCTCGCCCCCGCCAGGACGGCGGCGCTCGAGGAACTCGGGGTGCCGCTGGACCCGGGCGAGCCGTCCTGGCTTGACGGGCTGGAGGACTGCCGCGATTTCCGCCGCGAGCACGGTCACCTGCGCATCCCGCACCCTGCGGCCGGCAAGCGGATCAAGGCGCTCGGCTCATGGCTGAGCAACCGCCGCAAAGATTATGCCGCCGGGAGGCTCGCGCCAGACAGGGCAGCCGCGCTGGAAGAACTCGGGATCGAATGGGGCAGCCCGCGAGACCGCGACCAGTCCGAGATGATCGCGGCGCTGCGTGCGTACCGCGCCGAGAACGGGAACGCGGACGTGCCGTACCGGTACGTAACGGCTGATGGCCTGCGGCTCGGGCAATGGCTTCGCAACAAGAAAGCCCAGCTCGCACGCGGGGACACGGTGCTGCCCGCCACGCGCGAGGCACTGGAGGAACTACGGGTGCGGTGGCACCCGCCCAGGAGGCGGAATCAGCCCGGGATGATCGCGGCGCTGCGCGCCTGGCACGCCGAGAACGGGCACGCTATGGTGCCCGGCACGTATGTCACGCCGGATGGCCTGAAGCTGGGGCAGTGGCTGGCGAACAAGAAGGCGGTCGTCCGCCGCGGCGGGAAGATTCATCCCGAGGCCCAGGAGGTGCTCACGGAACTAGGGGTGACCTGGGTGCCCGGCGATATGCCGCGTCAGCCGGATAACCGGTCATCACTACAGTGATTCGCAGTGCGGGCTGCCCGGACAGCAGCTATGGCCTCCTCATCGGGAGGCAGGTAAGACCGGCGGTAGTGCGGAACCGGGTCGGGGACCGGGATGCCGACATGCTGGAAGCTGTGGAGGGTCCGGCCGTTGCGGTCGTAGTACTCACCGGATTCGCCATCCGCGGTGATGCCGAGCTGTTCCATCTCGGCAACGGTCAGCTCGCTGACGTACGCGTCGCGGACGGTGGCGACCTCGTACCCGGTCGCCGCGTGGTCCGGGAAGGCCGCCTCGAGTTCTTCCGCCAGCTCCACGAAACGGTCCTGCCAGTCCAGCGGCATCGACTGCATGTGGGTCCGGTGCCACACCAGGAAGTTCGCGTAGCTGAGGCTGAACCACAGGTTCACCGGGCCGTCGGTGCGCTCGTATGGCTGCCCGGTCTCTGTCGTGGTCATGGGTCTGCTCCTCTGTAATTTGGCCGTCGCCGCGAGGTCTTCCCTGGCGCGCTGGACAGTGCGCTCCGACACGCCAGTTTTCTTCGCCACTTCGGCGTCAGTCAGTGCCGGGTTGCGGCGCAGCGTGGTGACGGCGCGGGCGCGTGCTGACGGCTGGCGGTGGCGGCGTTCGCGGCGGTCCCTGTCCGCCACGCTGTCCGGCATTCTGGCCAAGTCTCTGTCCGGCAGGTTGTCAGAGCCGGCCTGGGCATCTGCCGTTTTGCTGTCGCCTTCGGCGCCGGTTTCTGTCCGGCCGGCTGTCCGGTGTTCTGTCTGCTCTACTGCCGGTGCCGTGGCGGCATGGCGTGCGTCACGCACGAACCGGACGGCCATCTCAACCGAGCCTACGAACGCGACGGCAGGCCATGCGCTGACCAGTGCGCCAGCAACGCCAAAGGGCAGGCCATACGCCACGTTGGCGGCGACGGTGGCTCCGACGCCGGTTGCCAGCATGGCGCGCGCCAGCCACGGCACCGAGAGCCTGTTTCTTGCCGCGTGGAGCATGACAAGAGACGCGGCGGCGATCAGCCCGTCGACCGACAGCGGCAGCAGCCGCGCGGCAGTGCCATCCTGGCCGTGGTGGCGTCCGAGGAAGAAGATATGGCTGTAGCTGATCACTGCCGCAAAGCTTGCGACCGCCAGGACCACGAAGGCGGTCAGCAGGCGTATCACCGTGTCGCCGTCGATGGCGGTCCTGGCGTCGTCCTGCTTGCGCTGAGGCCACGCCAGCGTCTCGCCTTTGCGCCAGAAGCGCGGCGGGTTCGGGAGCGTAAGGGGTGCCATGTCAGGTGTCCTCGGGTTGTCGTCTTCGGGGCGGTTCCCGCACCCGCCCGGAAGCGGGGACCGGGCGGGTGCGGGATGGAGGGTCAGGGTGCGGGAAACTTCTCGGCGAGGTCACGCAGGATGGCCCGCTGCTGGACGCCGAGGCCCCGGAAGCGCCGCTTCCCGTCGATGCCGACCTCGGCGAGGATCTTGTCCGCCTTCGCGGAGCCGATGCCGGGGACGGCGAGCAGGACGCGGCGGACGGGTGCGGCCAGCAGCGGGGAGTCGTCGCTGTCGAGGACGTCGGCGACGGTGATCTCTCCGCTGCGGACCTTCGCGAGCGCGGCCGAGCTGGCGGCGCGGGATGCGGCGGCCTTGCGGAGCGCCTCGGCGCGCTGCTCAGGGGTCATTACTGGGAGTGGCATAACTGTTCCTTCCCGGCCGTAGCCGTCTTGTCATCTGGGTGAACCGGCCGACCGAATGCGGTCAGCCAGGGCCGGGTCAGGGTGCCGTAAGCCTCCTGTGCCCATTCCGTCGTGGTGCCGGTGAGGTCGCGGGCGGCGAGGGCGAGGATCTCGCCCCGGCCGTACTGGCAGGCGCCGATCCCGGCCCACCAGTCCCCGTCCGCTCCGTACGCTTCCAGCGCGGCGACTGCGGCGTCGGCCGCGGTGTCGATGGCCCGGTAGTCCGCCTCGACAGCAGCGTGGTACGCCTCCGCGACCTCTGTCGCGTCGCCAGGACCGCCGCTGACCAGGGTTTTCTCTGCCTCGGCGATCGCGTCGAGGATCTGGGCGGCCTGCGGTCCGAGCATCGCGGACAGGTCCGCCGTGCGACTCGTGATGGTCCAGCCGTCCGGGCACTCAGCGTCGCCTTCGTCTTCGGTGACCGGCCCGCGCGGCTCCAGTCCGGCCAGTTCCCAGGCGTGCCCGAGCAGTTCCGTCTCGGTGTCGCCGAATACCTCCGAGGGCAGCAGGCAGCGCGGGTTGGCCGTGACAATAGGCGGCTGGCCTGTGTTGTCACTGCCGGGCAGGATGCCGTCAGGCTGGGACCGGGCCCTGATTAGGGTGAAGTGGGTCATGACGTCACGCCTCGCGCTTGCGGAGCGCGTGGAGGATCCCGCGCGCTGGACGGTCCTCGGCGGGGACGCGGCCGTCCTGGTCGATCGGCCCGGTGTAGCCGGACTCGCGCAGGTCGAAGAACCGCTTGTCGGCTGCCGTCTCTGGCTTGCCGTCAGCGCGGCGCGATCCGCTGACTGACTTGGTCATCGCTCGTTCCTTCCGGTGATGGCGTCCCCGGCCTGCCCGGGTATCGCTTGCTGCATGGCGCGGACTGCAGCCTCAGCCGCCCCCGCGCCGTGGAAGTGGACCTCGGGCCCGTGGTAGTGGTTCGTGATCGCGGTCGGCGTCACCTTCGTGACCTGCGGCTTCCGTTCGGCGGCGATGGTCTTGTGCGTCGCGGCGAGCTGCGCCAGGTCGGCCGCCCGCATCCGGTGCATGGCACGGCGCAGCAGGACGGCGGCGAGGATCGCGAGGGCGAGAGCTCCGGCTGCCGCCCCGGCGATCCACCAGATGCGGGCTGCGAGCCACGACAGGACTCCGGTCGCGGCGGCGGCCAGCAGCGCCCACGCAGCGAGCTGGCCGCCGCCGCCCGAGCAGGACCCGCAGCCGGGGCAGTGGAGGCCAGGACAGCTCATTCCGGGTACCCCGCCTTCTCGCGCAGCTCCTCGTGGCGTACTTCCAGCACAGAGCGGAGCGCCGGGCCGATGAGCGACCAGGCGAGACGGTGGATAACCGGGGCGCCCAGCCGCCTGGTACGGCCGGACGCCCTGCAGGGCCGGCATGCCTGTGCACGGCTCCCGTGCACGATGACCCGCCGTCCCCGGCACCGCACACAGCGGTGCACCGGGTGCACGAGCGTGACCAGCACGTACACGGTGACGGCTGCGAACATGGCGAGGATCAGCGCTAGTGCACCGTGGCTGGCGCACGCAGCGACGACGACGGCCAGGACGGCGATCAGCATGCCTCACCCCTGGTGGGGAAGGGGACACGCCCTGATCCCGTCCGGGTAGCCGCTCGCGTACCCGTCGGCGTAGCCCTTCGCGTAGCCCTCGGCGAGTCCGCGCAGGTGGCCGGCCTCGGAAGCTTCACGCCAGATGCGGCACGGGTAGCGGTGGCAATTGAGGTCCCCGCAGCTCTGAGGCTCATGGCGTGTCCTGTCGTGGGTCTGGCTGGCTGCACGCCTGCGTGCCTTCTCGTTCCGGGCGCGCTCGGCGGCTACGGCCCTGGCGACGGCCTGCTTGCGGCGTTCCCGCTCGGCGGCGCGGCGGACACCAGCCGCGGCCTTCCGGCGGGCCTTCGCCGCAGCCTTCGCCGGCGCGGCTTTCCGGCGCTTCTCCGAGGCCTTGCGCTTCCGCTCGGCAGCGGCGGCCCGCTTCTTCCAGTCGGTGCGGACCGTGCAGGTGTGTGTGAGCGGGTTGCCGAGCGGCTTGCCGCACTTCGAGCAGGTCAGCGAGACGTGCGGCCGGAAGGCAGTGCGCCGTGTCCTGCGCTTGCTCGTGGCACTGGTGACGCAGACGTGCCCGAGCGGACGGGAGTAGGTCTTCCCGCACCGGCCGCAGCGGATCAGCGATACCGAGATCCGCACGCCCGCTGATCCTCCGTCTTGTGCAGGTGCTCCCTAGGGACTGCCATTCCGCGCGCCGTGATGCCTGTGTAGGTCCCGCATAACATCGCAGGTCACAGGCCCGCACTCTGTAGCGCCCGTTATCGCGCTCCATGTCTTCGCAGGTCCGGGGCTGTAGGAGATGTTTAACGGTTTCCGGGGTCCTGGTCCTACACACCGGCCGTCTCCTTCACCCTCGCGAGCGCGTCCCCGAGGCCGTCCGGCTTCACGAGGACATCCCGCGAGACCGAGCCTTCCCTCGCCGTGCCGACGATCCCGGCCAGCTCGAGCGCAGCCATCAGGTCCAGTGCCTCGGCGTGCGTCACCCGGAGCTTGCGCTGGAGCATCGCGGTCGTCGCGTGCTGGGTGCTGATCACCTGCTCGGCAGCGAGGGCCAGCAGTTCCGGGTCGGCCCGCTGCCCTTCAGCAGGCGCTGCGGCCGGGACCTTGCCGGCCAGTGCCGCCTCTACAGCCGCGCGCTCGCATCCCAGGTTCGGGTCCCTGCCGGGCTCACGGACGTTCTTCACGGTGACTCCGCGCGCCTTGAGCTGGCTTGAGACCGCAGCAGGAGTGGTGTCCGCGTAGACGCCCGGGATCCGGTCACGCATGCGCTCGGCGATGGTCTTGCACCACAGGTTCGGTTCGGTGCCGAACACCGACAGGACATCGGCGAGGTAGTCGCGGGTTTCCTCCGCCGGGTTCTCCTCGCCGAGCGCGTGACCGGACAGCACGCCGGCGGCCTCGCGCATCGCTCGCGCACGGGCAGCGACTTTCTTGGTCGCGGGCAGGTTGAGGTAGTAGACCTTCGGCGCGCAGGGCTCGGCAGCCCCGCGCAGCCAGCCCAGGCCCGCGTCTATCTCGTGACGGAACTCGGCGGCGTTCCAGCCCGCCGTGTATGAGCCGGTGCCGAGGATCATGTCGTTAGTGACCTGGTCGTTGACCTTCAGGCAGAACCGGATCACGAGCACGGCGGTGATGGCCGGCGGGATCGAGCCCTGGCCGGGCCGCTGGGTCGCGAGGAAGATCATGATCCCGTAGGCCCGTCCGAGGCGCATGACGAACTCCATGTCCGCCTCAATCTGCTCGCCGTACCTGGGATGGCTGAAGGCGTTGTGAGCCTCATCGAACACGGCCGCGATCGGGCGGAGCCGCCTGTCGGCCAGCGCCAGCTCGCGGGTCAGGGCGGCGTCCGGCTTGCGTTCCCCAGGTATGGTCTTGAAGATCTTCTGCCGCTTCTCCAGTTCCCTGCGCAGCATGCGCAGGGACTCGGCGGTGTAGGCGATGGACTCGTCATCGATCCCGGACACGTAGCGGTGGGATACCTGCGCGTACGGCTCCAGGTCACCCTTGCCGGAGTGCTCGTGAATCCACAGGTCGCACACCGTGTCGAGCGCGGCCCAGGCCAGCAGCACCCTGAGTGTCGCGGTCTTGCCGTTGCCCATGGTCGCACCGACCAGCCAGTTGGCCTGGAACATCGGTACGGTGACTTTCGTCCCGCGCGGGAGGGTGCCGAACGGCGCCTGCTGGAAGATGTCCCCTGTGCCGGACTTCAGCAGCGGGTACGGGACGGGCTTCTGCTTCGCCAGGTCGCGGCGGCCGATCCACAGGAACAGGCGCCCCTCGTGCTCTCCGGGAACCGCTTCAGGCCAGACGGCGGAAAGCGGGCGGCGCAGCCCGGACGACAGTTCCTTGCGCTTGGCGATGATCATCTTCGCGGTGACGCCCTTGGGCAGGTCAAGCTCGATCGCCCAGCCGTCGTTGTCGTTGTGCAGGTCGATGATCCAGTCGAGCGTGCCCGCCGTCTTGATGTGGGCGCTCAGCCTGCCGATGCCGAGGCTGTCGAACGCCTGGGTGATGATCTCCTTCGTCGGCGGCTGGTACTGCGGGGGGACGATCGCCGAGTGGATGATCGGCTTCCCGATGGGCCTGCCGTGATAAACCAGCACCGGGTACGTGGCGCATCCGGCGAGCGGCCAGGCCCACCAGGGCGCGAACTTCAGGGCCGCAGCGATGACACCGGCCGCCAGGAACGCGCTGACCCCGACGATCTGGCCGTGCCGCTTGCGGGTCCGCGTGCCTTCAAGATGGGCCTGCATCGCCTGGTGGTGGGCCGCATTGCCCCTGGCGACAGCCTCGGATTCCAGGATCTTCAGTTCAGGTGCGGACCACCAGCGGGCTAGCTTCTTCACCAGCCGCCACCCGCCCCGGCCGGCCAGGAAGCTGAACCACACCGGGTACCACGGTGACCTGACCGCGTGATACGCGCACCGGTAGCAGGTTTCCCCGGCCCATTCGCCGGCGGTCTGCCGCCAGCGGTCACGGCCGAGCGCGGGGGGGACGATGGGGCGGCGCTTGCCTGGCTCGCCGTCACCGGCGGCCACCGCGGGCGGGATTGGCGGGCCGGGCGGCTGGCCGGAGTCCTGTGCATCCGCACCGGAATCCGGCCGCAGGGCGATGACCTGGCCGCCCTCATCCTCGCCGTGTCCGTTGAGGCTCGTCATGAGGCGACCCGCGACATGGCCGGCCAGAACACTGACCGGACCGTGATCACGGTCGCGGCCATGCAGACGGCGATGACCGTGCACAGGATCAGCACGCCCAGCGAGGTGCCGAAGGCGTGCCCGGCCAGCGTGACGGTGACGTGCTGGTGGCAGGCGGCGATGAGAGCGCCGATTGCGGCGACGATGGCGTACAGGGTGTTCATGCCGCCGCCGTCCTCTCTGCGTGGCGCTGGCGGCGGAGATCGCTGCGGCGGAGCTGAGCCCGCTGGCCGCCGTCGAACCCGGCCCAGATCCCGTCATCCCGCTGATACGGGTAGCCCAGCCGGTACATCAGGCACTCGACGCGCACAGGGCATCCGGCACAGACGGCTTTCGCCTGCTTCTCGCGCTCGGCGCGGGCTACGGCATCTTCGCCGTCCGGGCCGAAGAAGAGCGTCAGCGGCAGATCACGGCACGCAGCGTGCCGCATCCACGCTCGGGGCGGGCCGTTCATGACGCACCCTGCTCGCGGGTGCGGACCCGGTCGGCCGCGAGCAGGTGTGCATCGCACAGGCACCCGCCGTGGCTGATGGCGGAGTCGTGTTCGCAGGTGGCAGGCTCGCCGCAGTACTTGCACTGGCGGGGCGCCGGCTCGTACCAGAACAGGAACAGCCACGGCACCGGGATCCGGCCGTAGCGGACCACCAGCAGGCGCGGCCGGAACCGGCGGACGGCGGACGGGGTGCAGTCCGTGACCGGGCACCAGTACACGTCGTCAGGATCGCCGTTGAAGTTCGCGACCAGCAGCCACGGGACGGCGGTGCCGTCATCGGACCAGTCGCGCACCTCGTAGACCTCGCCGCGGTCACCGCACCGGACCCTACTGCGGATGCTGTACCAGCGGCGGGTGAGACGGAAACGCCATGACGAGACGGCAGTGACCTCGTACCGGTTATCGGACCAGGCCGAGACGCAGCTGAACAGCCACACCAGGACGAGGCCTGCGGCGATCAGCCAGGGAAGGAGGGAGGTGCTCATGCGGTCATCTCCGTATTAATTCTGAGCGTTATCCGTGAGATACTCCAACCATGACCCCTGCCCGCGTAAATGTCAATCCGCCGGAGCTAGGCGTTAACGGTTACCGGCAATACGATGGGCGCGATAGCCGGAGACGGAGGAGAGGGAAGCGCCGCGTGAAGCTGACGCCGCCAGTGGCGCGCTACGAACAGGTAGCGCGGGACCTGCGGCAGCGGATACTCGCCGGCGAGTGGGCTCCGGGTGTCACCCTGCCTGGCGCTCCGGCCATGGCCCGCGAGTACGGAGTCACCCAGTCTGTCGCCCAGAGGGCGCTGGAAACGCTGGTCGCGTGGCGGCTGGCCAGAGTCGGCGACGGGCGCGGCACGGTAGTCCTCCCTCTGCACCGCTACGCCGTCGTGGCCCGCATTGCCCTTGCGGCCCCCGGTATCGACGCCGATGCATACGGCAGGCTTCTTGATGCGCTCGAGGCGGTGGTCGCGGATGACCCTATGGCGGAGGCCGTGGGCGCAGCACTGGCCGGGGACGGGCCAGCAGTCGCGGCCGTCATCCTCGCCGCGCACTCCGGGCATGCGGCCGACCGGCTCTGCGAGCTTATCCGCGAGGCGGCCGGAAGAGACTGGGACCTGGACGGGGCGTCTGTGGAAGCACGGCCGGAACAGGAGGACCGGAATGGATGAGCAGCGTTACGTGCTGGTCATGGTGCCTGCCAGCCGGGTGAAGGAGGTCCCGGTAGAGGGCCGGCGGGACGCGGTCATCCTGGGGCCGGACGGCGGCGTGACGGCCGGGTGCCCGCACTCAATTCGGCGCCCCCGGGCGGGACTGCCCGTCAGCCGGGCCAGAGTGACGAACCGGCGCGTAACCCCGGGATAGGGACTATTCCCCATGCACCCGGGTGCTTGTCCCCCTGCCCGTGTGATTCACAAGCTGCGCATAGTTAAGACCCCGCGTTATGCTGGCTGGTGTCGATGCAGTCAGATAGGCAGGGTCTCATCGTGGATTCTACACCAGGGAGCAGCCCCGAGCTTGCCGGGAAACCGGCCGGCGAGCGGATCAGGTACTTCAGGGAGCGTGCGGGGATGTCCCGGCCCGTACTCGCGGGCCTTGCCGGGAAGTCAGCAGAATGGGTGAAGGCCGTGGAGACGGGACGGCTGCAAGTCCCCCGGATTCCGCTGCTGCTGCGCATCGCGGAGATACTCCAGGTCGCTGACCTGTCAGAGCTGACCGGGGATCAGCGCCTTTCCGTTGCCCAGTTCGGCAAGGCCCGGCATGAGTCCCTCGGCACAGTCAGCAGCGCGCTGACCGACTACATGTTCCGGCCGGCGGATACGGAACCCGTCGCGGCATCCGAGCTCTCGGCGCGGACCTGCGAGGCGTGGGAGATGTGGCACGGGGCGAGACGGCAGCGGACGGCAGTGTCGGTCGTGCTCCCGGGCCTGCTGCGGGATGCGCGGGATTCGGCCCGCCGCCTGGCCGGCGACGAGCGCCGCTCCGCGCTCCGCTCGCTCGCCCAGACCTATCACGTCACCCAGCTCTTCCTTTCCTTCCAGCCGCGCCCGGACCTGATCATGCTGTGCGGCGACAGGGCCATGCAGGCCGCGCAGGACGCGGACGACCCGGCGGCGATCGCCGCTGCGGCCTGGTACCTGAATCACGTCTTCCGCGATGCGGGGGAGGCGGCCGAGGCCCGTACTGCGCTGGCGCTGTCCGCCGCGCGGCTGCTCCGCCCGGGCGAGTCTGAGGAAGATCTCGCACTGTGGGGGCTGCTCCAGCTTTCGTGTGCCCTGTCGTACGCGAAGACCGGGCGCGAGGGTGAGGCGTGGGGCTACTGGGACGAGGCGTCAAGGGCGGCCAGGACGCTGGGTGCCGGGTACGCGCACCCCTGGCTGATATTCGGCCCCGGGATGACCGAGGCGTACGCGGTCACCATGCATGCTGACCTGATGCAGGGCGGTAACGCGGTCCGGCAGGCGAACCGGCTGCGCCTGGCCGGCATGCCCAGCGCGACCCGCCGAAGCTTCCACCTGATCGAGTCCGCACGCGCCCGTTCCCTGCGCTCGCGCACGGCGCGACCGGACCCGGTGGCGATCATCAGCCTGCTGGAGCAGGCGCGGGACGAGTCGCCGGATACCGCGCGGTACAACCTGTTCACCCGCTCATGGGTGGCCGATGCCGCCGAGAGGGGCGCGGAGGCGATACGCGAGCGGGCGCGGTCCCTGGCTGCCGCAGTCGGCATCGCCGCCTTAACGGGTACAGAACGTACCCATCGGTGACGGGGTACGACGTGTACCCGTCGCCTGCCTTTCCCCGTAGTTGACTGCCCGTATCCCGATCGTCGCGCCAGGGAGGCCAGCGGATGGGCAGGGCAGGGAACAAGACTGCCGGGGGGGGCGCGCGATGCGCATGACCCCGTTCAAGATCGGCACCGCCATCATTCTCCTGACGGTCTTCGGCCTCGGCGTGGTGCCGGAACTGCGCCGGCGGCACAGGAGGCCACGGTGAGCGCGCGTCCGCGCGGCATCGCGGGACGGTTCGCCGGCCCGCTCGCCGAGGTCAGGTACCACTGGGGCGACGCATACGAGATCTGGGCCGCCGACGGCCGGTGCCGCGCACGGCGCAGGGACGGCAAGGGGAGTGAGCTGTCAGACCCCTGCCCGGCCGGGCTGCGGCTGCGGATCGTCTCGGATTACTTCGCCGATCCTGTGCCGAGGGAGCGTGCGACATGACCGAGCAGGAGTGCGCGGCCTTCGAGCGCAAGCACCCGGACCTGCCGAGCGAGCTGAGGGACTGGCGGGCGGCGCACCCGGCCGGGACCGTCGCCGACGCCATCAAGGCCCTGCGTCTGTGGCGCAACCCGCGCGACGGCATGGCCCAGCGGTTCGTCTGGTGGGCGCTGAAGGAGCTCGGTGACCCCGTCGCGCTGCGAGGATTCGACGCCGTCGGAGGGAAGCTGCGGTGAGCTACCTCCACCTCGTGCCCGGCCGGGCAGAGGATCCCGGCCAGGTGCGGCGCCTCAACGCTTTCATGGACAGGATGCCGGGGGCGACGGTCCTGCGCCCGTCGGGCCTCGACCATCCGTGGGAGCTCACAGTCCCCGAACCGGACGGGTACCGCGTTCTCGTGGATTATGACCTGGCGGGGCTGATGGCCAAGGCGGACAGGCACTACCCGGACCACGCGCAGTGAGCTTCCCGGCCGGCACGATGGTGCGGCATGCCGTGCCGCCCGGGAAGCCCGGTCACCGCACCCCCGCCGTCCCGCGGTGACCGGGCCTGAGGGAGGCATGTGCCGGGGGCGGCGCGGGAGGCAGCCGCCCCCGGCACGGCCGTCCGCGCGGCCACGGATGAACGGCACGTTACCGGCAGGTAGCGGGAATATTGACCAGGAACAGGGAACGGGACGGCGGGGAAAGGGAGTGACCTCCATGCGAGGCGGGGACAGGCCCCCGGTCGATCTTGGTGTCCCGAGCATCGCCCGGATGTACGACTACTGGCTGGGCGGCAGCGACAGCTTCGCGGCCGACAGGGCAGCCGCCGCCGAGGTGGAGCGCCTGTTCCCCGGAACCCGGCTCATAGCCGTCCGCAACCGGCTATTCCTCGGCAGGGCGGTCACCTGGCTCGCGCAGCAGGGCGTCGGGCAGTTCCTGGACCTGGGCGCGGGCATCCCCACGAGGGGAGAGACAGAAGCAGGCGGCGAGCGGGTCCGGATCATCCCCGTCCACGAGGCTGCCCGGGCTGTGTTTCCCTCAGCCAGGGTCGTCTACGTGGACTCTGACCCGGTCGCGGTCGCGCATGCACGGGCGATGGCGACTGCCCCGGGAGTCATCGCGATCCGCGCCGACCTGACGGACGCGGCAGCGGTCCTGGCTGACTGGCGCATAGGTGAGCTGATCGACCTGCGCAGGCCGGCCGGGCTGATATTCGGGATGGTGCTGCATTTCCTGTCCGGCGAGCAGGCGCGGCAGGTCGTCGCCGCGTACTCGCGGGCAGCAGCGCCGGGGAGCTATGTGGTCATCTCCGCCGGGCACAACGACGACGATGAGGTGTTCCGGCAGGTCCGCGAGCTGGTCCGGCGTTCCGGCCTGGACCTGTTCAACCACTCCGCGCAGGACATCGCGGGTTTCTTCGACGGCATGGATCTCCTCGACCCGGGTGTCGTCCCGGCCCGGGGCTGGCGGCCGGGATGGCACGACTGCCTGGAGGCCGACGGGTCCGCGTACGCGCTCGCGGGGGTCGGGCGGGTCCGCTAGCCGGGGGCGAGACCGAACGGCCGGACCCTTACCGGCCAGCCGCCCGGAAGCCAGATCGTGCCGTTCACGTCCGGGCCGGCTGCCGTGACCGTGATCATGACCGAGGCACCCTCGGCGAGCTGCCCGCTGTAGGTGCTGAGCGTGATGCCGGCCGAGCATGTCAGCGTCCAGGCGACCGGGCCGCCGGCGGCGGTCAGCGTGAGGATGCCGGTGCCGCCGGCCGTGATGACCACCGCGGGCGCGGTGAGGGACCCGGGCGGTGCCGGGGATGGCGGCGCAGACAGGCTGGGGTGCCGGGGGCGGCGCGGCGCGGGCGGCGGCACGGCCGCCGGATGGAGACGGTGCCGCTCGTGGTGAGCGTGCGCCGGGATCGCGGCAGTGCCTGCGGCCGGGACGGCCGGGTCGGACGACGGGGCGCCGGCGGGACGGGGCGGGATCGCAGTGGTGTGAGGCGCGGTCTGCACGACCAGCGTCAGGGTGGTGGCGGAGACAGCAGCACCGAGAGTGCCCACCCTGACAGCCCTGCCGAGGTGACGCACCAGCATGGCGGTGACCGCAGGCTGGTGCGCGGCCGTGAGGGCGGCTGCGGCCTTGCGTGCGGCGGAGACGGACCGGATGAACGTCCAGCCGCCGCCGAGGACGGCGGCCACGGGGACGACGCGCAGGGCCGCGCGTCCCCCGGTGCGGCGTCCCTTCCCGCGCCGCGCACGCTCCCGGCGCTCGCCCTCGGCGATGCCCTCCTCGTACCACTGGCGGCGGTCTGCGCGGCTGAATGCCAGGTGCCCGAGGGCCTGCTCGATGGCGGCGCTGTTCTCCTGGACTGCGCGGCGCCCTTCTTCATACCGGCTCTGCAGGCAGTACACCTCGGCGATGACGTCCTCGTCCAGTGTCCCGGTGGCGCGGGCCGTCTCCTCAAGCCGCGCGAGCAGGGCGTAGGTGTGCGCCTGGAGCGACCAGCTCGACGCCTGGAGCCTGCTGTTCACGGTGATGAGCGCAGCCAGCATCTCGTCGGTGCCGGGGTCCTGGGCACGCTCCCGCAGTGCGCCTTTCACGACGCGGTCCTCCCCAACCTGCCGGGGGCTGCGGGGCTGCCCCGGTGTCCCCCAGGTTCCCCCCCAGGGGTAGTGCTTCTCTGGAGTCTCGTCCTGCGAGAACCGTCACGCAAGGGACATGCCGGAAATGTCACCCGTCGTAATCGGTTCGTTACAATAGACGTGCTGATGCGCGGTTATGTCGCACGGCGCACGGCCGTATCCCCGGCCGCGATCAGCCGGAGCATCGCGATCGCCCGCGGCTTGTCAGCATCGCTGATGTGCCGCGTCTCCCACAGCTCTGCTTCCTGCGGGGCGCCCGGGAACGCCTGCGCCCCGGACGGCCTGCGGCCGTCAGCCGGGGTCGCCGCCCGGACCTGCGCCTCGACGGCTGCGAGGAACGGGGCGAGAGCGCCCTCATCCACCTGGTCGAGGAACTTCATGTGAGCGGGCTGGCGGCTGCCATCCTGACTCGCCGGCTGACCGGATTCCTCACTGCGCAGGATCTCGTCCAGGATCTCTGCGGCATCGGGCCGCTGGCCCTCGCCGGCCAGGCGATCCGGGGTGATGCCGAAGATCCGGGCCATCTGCGCCAGTGTCCGGGCGGACGCCCGGACCGGTACCCGCCTGCTCCTCCTGCCGCCCTGGCCGCGCTCGACATCACCCCAGTACGAGGTGCTGATCTGGCCTCCGGCCGCGCGGACCGCCGCCGCGGCAGCCTCGACAGTCATTCCCGCCGCCGCACGGGCGCGCTTGATGAGGACTGCTTCCGGGGGCCGGGCCTGATTGTCCGGTTCCATGCGGGGGAGCCTTCCCTGCTGTGTGATGACTAACGGCGACTCTAGGCGACTGACGTCAGGCGTTCCTAGTCCGTTCCGCTCCCGCTAAGTCACGAAAGCATAAATTCTCCGGACTGGCTAGACCCAACAGTTGCGTGTAGCTTTTAGTCATCGATAGTCTGTCCTTATGAGTGGTAGCCAGCGCCTCATCGACCCGGACAAACTCAGGGCGCGCCGCATCCGCGCCGGCCTTGACAGACCCTCCCTCGCAGCGCGCGCCGGGCTCAACAAGAGCTTCATCTCGCTGATCGAGCGCGGGCAGCGAGGGGTCTCGGTGCAGACGCTTCACAAGTTCGCAGAAGTACTCGACTGCGACATCGACGACCTGATGCCCGAGGCCGCTTTATGAGCAGCTTCGACGCCTACGGCCGGCTTGAGAAGGCGATCGCCGCTGCCGACGTCCGCAGCATCCGCGCCCGCTGGGAGTACGCGCGGCGCCTGCTGGTCGACCGCACCAAGACCACGCGGAGCGGCAACCTCCGCAACGGGGTCATTGAGGGGCTTATCGCAGCCGCCGGCCGGCAGGGCATCAAGATCAGCCGGCGCGAGATCCAGCATCGGATCAAGGCGGCCAAGCAGTACCCGAGCGAGGCTCATATCACGCACGTCCGTGCGCGATTCGAGACCTGGCACAAGCTCCGTGAAGCCGGATTCCCGCCCGTCCAGCTGCCCCTCGGAGCCGACACCACTCCGTACGATCCCCGCACCCCGGAGGAGGAAGCTCGGGACGCCGGAGAGGCGATCGACCGCATCGGGCAAGGGGCCAGCGGGCAGCTCAAGCTGTTCGAGTACTTCAAGGAGTCCGTCGCGGACGAGCTGTCCACAATCGCCGAGCTCCGCAAGTACGCAGTCGACATGTCCGAGTGGACGAGCCGCCAGGCGAGGAAAGACCGCGAACGGCTCGCCTACATTGACCGGCTCAGCGCGGCGGTCGGCGGTGACGAGAGCAAGACGTGGGCTGAAGCTAATGCGGCGCTCGTATCGCAGGCTGGAGCATCCCTGCGGAGCACGGGGTCGCATCTGCCCGGCTCGGCCGGCCCAGTGTTCCAGGCCCATGCTCCAGGCGATGCCGCGTGATCGCCACCCTCGGCTCCTTCGCCCTCGGTGCCTGCTTTGACGTGGCCGCCACCGTCCTGGTGGGAGCGGGCCTCGCCTGGTGGGGACGGGAGATCTGCCGGTTCGGGGAGAGCGATGCCGAGTACCTGGCCCGCAGCCGGCGGCGCGCCCGCTACTCGCCATCGCCCTGCCGGTCACCGCTGTGGCAGCGGTCACAACGCAAAAGAGTGCCTCCGCCGGCGTGAGGCGGAGGCACTGACGGCCAGGCGGTCCATAGCCGCCGGGCCAGGTGAAGGAGAACGACCTTCACCCCGAATGGTAACGGAAGGAGAACGATGGAGACGGAAGGCCTCACTCCCGTTGAGCAGGATCGCCGGGACGCCATCGCCGCGATGACCGCCGGGGAGAAGCAGCGCGCGACGTGGTTCGCCGGCGTGCGGCGCATCCTGGACATAGCCGAGCCGCACCCGCTCCTCGGCCGGCCCAGCGTGGCCGGCGGGTGGATCGCGTTCACGATCCCCGGCACCGGAGCGGAGGCCCGCCGGTGCATGGCGGCAGCCGAGACGCTGCTCGCCGCCGCGCTGCACGCCAGTTTCACAGGCAGGCCGGACGAGAGCGGCTACTACTACGTCCTTGAGGCGCCCCTCCCGGGCGGCCTGAAGGTACAGGTCAGGGCGTGGCGGGAGGCAGTTGCCGAGGAGCACGTCACCTGCACGTGCGGCGGCGGGACCGAGTGGGTCCGCCTGCCTGCCGACGAGCCCGTGCCTGCAGCTGCCGGGACGGGGGCCGCGTAAATGTCCGGGTCACCCCAGATGACTAGCGGAGCGCCGGCGGCAGTTACCCCGGTCCTGACCAGCGCTGCAGCTAAGCTCGTCGGCCGCGACGAGGCCGCCCGCCTCGCCCGGCCCTACCGCTGCAGCCACTGCCACGTGCCCGCCACCATCGGTGCCGGCCGCGTCTACGTCAACCACTGCGCATCGTGCCCGCGCCGGGCCGTGCAGCGCTTCATGACGAGGATGGGAGCGGGACGATGAGCACAGTCGCCGGCCGGCACTCTGCCGCGCATTTCCTGGCCGAGACGATCACTGCAGGCACAGCCTCCGCGGACGCCCCGGTGCGGCTCAGGCACGTCCTGCGGCTCCGCTGGCCGTGGTCCGGCCGCACGCAGCAGCATGAGAGCGGGCAGGCCCGCCCGCCTGAGGCTGTCTGCGCCGGAAGCGCCCCCTGGGACGACGGCGCTCCCGCACCGGCACCCGGCCCGCTCCCGGGCGACCCGCAGGACTGGTCCGGCATCACCGACATGGACCTTGTCCCGGCGCACGACCGGCCGTTCATCGCGGCACCTGACCCTGCCGGGCCTGGTACAGCCATGCCGGCCGCAGCACCGGTCGCGCTGCTGCGGGCGTACCGCGGTGGCGTGTACTGGCGGGAGGAGCAGCTCGCCGGCACGCCCGTATATGTCGGGTTGCGGCTCGCCGGCGGCGCAGGCGTCGTCGCGGGCGTGTCTCTCGGCACCGACGACACGGACGAGTTCCTCGCCGAGGGGGACCTTGCGTGGCTCGACGCGGCGATCGCCGCCTTCGGGGCAGCCAGGGCCGACCTCCTGGCCACGACCGTTCCCGTCGCGGCGGACGCCGAGCCGGACCCGGTCCAGGGCGAGGATCCGGAGCCGCGCGGCACTGGCAGCGAGCATGCCGGGGAATCTGCCGAGGATGACAGGTGGATATCCGCATGAGCGCCGCCGCCGTCAGCGCCCGTCCGCAGGCCCCCGCGCCCGCCGACGTGGCGCGCCGCGTGCTCCACACCGCAACGGAGGCCCTGGCGGTCCTGACCGAACGCCGCAACGTCCTTGCCGACGCCTGTGAGGAGTACAGGCTTCTCGTCTCCGGCGAGATGGCGTGGGAGCAGTACGACCCGGGCCTGTTCATGCTCGGCGGCGACCCGCAGGACATGGCGGTCAGGATGGCGCAGCAGAAGATGACCGACGCTGCCGCCGCTGCCGGGCGGCTGTTCTCCGAGTACCAGGCGCGGACCGGGACGGAGGCGGCGGAGTGAGCCGCAATGAATCTGACACGTACATCTACCCGCCGACAGGCGAGAACCTGACTCGCGTCACGACCATCCTGGACGCAACGGACGGCAAGCAGCGGTACCTGGTGCCCTGGGCGGCCCGGCTCGCCGCCGAGTGCGCCGTGGACAATCTCGGCCTGCTGGAGGCAGTGCTGAGCGGCCGGGCGATGTCCGTGGCCGCCAGGGCCAGCGGGCGGCAGGCAGCCGTCGACCTCGCCAAGGGCCGGGCCGAGAAGGTCCGCGATCTCAAGCGCGACGTCGGCTCGTACGTGCATCACGTGGTCGAGGCGCTGGTCTTGTGGCAGGCGTCCCCGGAAGGGCACGGGTCTGACCTCGTGCTGCCGGAACTGCCGGGCCACCTCGCCGGCCAGGAGTACGACGAAGACCCGGTCGAGGTCGTCGCGGACTGGATGATCGAGGGCTTCCTGAACTGGGTAGCCGACTACGGGCCACACTTCCTTGCCGCCGAGATGACGGTGTTCAACTACCCGCTCGGCGTCGCCGGGACGCTGGACAAGATCGTGTTCCTGCCAGGGCTGGCCATTGGCCCGGCCGGCCGGTTCATCCCCGGCCCCGGCGTGACCGTCTGCGGCGACGTGAAGACCGGCAAGAATCCCGACAAGACATGGCGGGAGCAGATCGCCGCCTACCGGCACGCGTCTGAGGCCGACCCGGCCGGCTTCGGGGACCTCGTCCCGATGCCCGCCACCGACGCCGGGGCGGTGCTGCACCTGCGGCCCGAGCACCCGCGCGGCTACCGGTTCCACCTCATCTCCGGAGCCGACGACGCGAAAGCGTGGAACAGGTTCCGCCGCGACGTGGAGATCTTCCAGGGCCGCAAGGCCGAGAACGCCAAGCCCGGCAAGGTCTGCTACCCGCTGCGCGCCGACGGCACCATCCAGCAGCCGCGCATCGCGGACCTCGACGGCGAGGGCTACGGCCGGGCACTGTCCCCGCTGGTCAAGGCCGGGATCGAGGACCTGGAGCAGCTCGCGGCGATGGACGCCGGGGACTGCCTGAAGGTCAAGGGCATCGGCGGCAAGCTGCTCGGCGCCATCCGGCAGATGCTCGCCGACCACGGGCTGTCCCTCAAGGGCGAGGAACTGCCGGTCAAGGCGCAGCGCGAACAGGAGGCTGCGTGATGCCGATCCTCACGGGAATCCAGGCACGGAACTACGTGGTCGGCCGGATCAGGACCGGCGACAAGGACGACCAGGGCCACCCGCACCGGCTCGACGGGTTCCGGTTCACCAGCCCGTCACCGAAGCGCGCAGCCGAGATCGCCGAGCTGTACGACGGCAGCCAGCCCCGGCCGTGGCGCCAGGAGTGGGAGGTGTACACCAGGCTCCGCGAGATCACCATCGCGCTCCCTCCGGGCCGGCTGGTGATCAGCCAGGCGTTCATGCGCTGGTCCGGCGGCGGTCCCACGATGGTCTGCGACGGGATGACCACCACCCAGCCTCAGCACGGCCCGTGCCAGTGCCCGCAGCCCGCCATACCGGGCGATGAGGAATCGCTCTGGCAGGCGATCAAGGAGCGCCGCCGCCGGGCGGCGCTGAAGACCCCGCAGGGCTGCTACCCGTACACGTGGATCAATGTCAGCCTCGTCGACGTCGGCGACTTCGGGGTGTGGCGCCTGCTGTCCAAGAGCGAGAACGCTGCGGCCGAGATCATCGACAAGGCCCTCCTGCTCGAGCGTGCCCGCGCCGCCGGACAGTACCTGGCCGCGACGCTGGCGCTGGAATACCGGGAGTCCCGGGTGGACGGGATGCTGCGCCAGTACAACGTGCCCGCAATCCGCGTGGACGACTCAGTGCGGGCCATCGCGACCGGGCAGATCGCGGGGCGGTCGCTCGCCGACCAGCTGCCGCCGGCAGCCGGCGGCCGGCACCGTGCGATCACGGCTGGCCCGGTGCCGCCGGATGCCGGCCAGGCGTGTCCGGCCACGCAGGCGGCACCCGGGGCCGGGCAGGTCACCGCGCAGGAGATCGCCGACCGCGCGAAGACCACCGTGACCAGGAGCGGCATCAAGGAGCTGATGAAGCTCGCCGCCGTGAGCCGGTGCGGCCAGGACCTGGTGGAAGTCGACGACGCCTGGGAGGAACTGGACGGGTACCTGAACGACCTGCTCCGCGTTCTCGCTGCATCGGAGAACGAGTCATGAGCCAGGCACTGATGGACGACGTGTGCGCGTTCCATGCTCTCGAGCGGGCGATGGCCGCACTGAGGGTAGCCGAACTGAGCCTGTCGGACGAGCACTCGTCCGCCCTGGCCGTCAGCGAGGCGCACGACGCCGTGCGGGTCGCGGCCAGGCAGGTGACCCGCGCCACCGACGAGCTGCCGTTCGAGCGGCAGCCGAAGAACTGGGGAACGACGTGACATATACGCTGTCTGACGACGACGGCACTGAGCTGCGGGTGGAGCCGGGCGCGCCGGGCTGCGCGATCCTGGAGGTCAGCGACTCAGGCGGCAGTGCCGCGCTCGCAGCCGGGGCGGCCGAGTTCCCGGCCATCACCTCGGCGCTGTGGGAAGCGGCCGGGTACCCGGCCCCGGTCATGCTGCCGCGCCCGGAGATCGCGGACGGGATCTGGGAGGGAGTCCGGCTCGCCGTAGCCGTGCACGCCGGGAAGGTCCGGCTCCGGGCAGACGGGGAGCGTCTGGATCTGGAGCCGCCCGTCGCCAGGGTGCTCGCCGCAGTCATCGCGATCAAGGCTGACGAGGCTGGTGCCGAGCCCGACGCTGGCCGGGTCAGGACGCTGGCCGCGCTGATCGACGCGTCGGAGCGTGTCAGCGGGGACACGACGGGGCTCGCGGCCTGCCTGCTGCGCGCCGGAGTCCGGCTGGGAGGCGGCCGCGATGAATGACCGGTGCCAGCCGGGCCCCGCGCAGGTGCTGGCCGCCTCGTTCGGCGCTTCATACGACGGGCACTACTGCACGTCCTGGCACGCCTGGACGTGCCCGTCCGGGTCACGGGTCATCTGGTGCATGCACGAGGTTGCTATCGAGCTAGGGGTGGCGACCTGATGGCCCGGATCTGGAACAGCACCCTGAACCGCAGTGCGGGGCTGAAGCGCTCACCGTGGCGGAAGTCCGCTCCGCCAGATGCAGGCATCCCGGTAATCCCGCTCCGCCGCAGCCGTGACCCCGGGCCCGACGCGAAGATGCGCCTGACCGTGCTGGAACGTGACGGTTACGCGTGCGTCCGCTGCGGCGCCGACATCACGGACAGGGCGTACAGCATCCATCACCGCAAGCGGCGCAGCCAGAGCGGCCGGAACGAGCTCCAGAACCTCCTTACACTCTGCGGGACCGGGACTACCGGGTGTCACGGATGGGTGCATGCCCATCCAGCGGATGCCCGCGACGCCGGCTGGCTCGTCCGCGGCAGCGACAAACCGGCAGAGGTCTCCGTGCTCATCGTCAGCGCGACGTTGCGGCTTGACAGGTACGGCGGCTACACGACGGAGCCTCCTCGGCATCCAGAAGCAGCAGCCGCGACGATCCAGGCGCTGAAGGCAGGCGCGCCGTGAGGTTCAGCGCCCTGGCCGGCTTCCGCGTCGCAGGGCTCGACGACGAGTCCCAGGAGTTCACCCAGCCCGTGAAGGTCACCTGTGCATGCGGGGAGGCCAGCGGCCCGTTCACCTTCCGCCGCGACGGCGGCGCTGACATGACGGCCTTGCTCGGCGACCTGGTGCAGTGGGCGTGGGGCCATGAGTGCGCGACGGTCAGGGACTCCGGCGAGGATGACCGGCGATGAGCCTGATCAGGCGCCCCGTTCGCCTCCCGCGTCCCGACGCCACGCCGCCGGACCTGCTCTGGGAATCCGCAGCAAGGGAACATCACGGCGAGCCTGACACCCGGCCGGTCTCGTCCGCTGGCCGCCGGCCGCAGCGCCGGCTCCGCCCGCGCTGGTACACGAACTTCGGCGATGAGATCGTGTTCGGCCCGCTGGACGGGAGGCAGCCATGACGCTGGTCACTGCCTGCGGCATCCGGGAGACCTCGACTCACGCCTGCACTTGCGGGTGGGAGCCGCCTGACTACCGGTGCCCGCCGTCGCTGAGGTTCTGGACGCTGATCCGGCCCGACAGGTACTGCATCATCCACTGCGCGCTGATTCGGCGCTGGAGGGGAAGACCCGGAGGCGCTGCATGAACGATAGCGATGAGGCCTACACGCCCGGCGAGGTCGCCCGCCTGTTCCGGGTCGATCCGAAGACCGTGACGCGGTGGGCGGACAGGGGCAAGATCGCCAGCTTCCGCACCCCCGGAGGACACCGGCGGTACCGGGCCGGTGAGGTGAACGCGCTCCTCGGCGGGACGGCCGTCCCGCGTGCCGCCGCCGTCTGCCCGGACGGTGACGTTACGCTCACGAGCCGTCAGGTGGCGCGCTTCGCGGGGGTTGATGTGTCGACTGCTCAGCGGTGGGCGAGCGACGGGAAGCTCGCCGCGTCCAGGACGGCGTCCGGCCGGTGGGAGTTCCGTGCCGGCGAGGTGCGGGCGTTCCTGGCCTCGCGCAGGACCGGCGGCGCTGCCGCGATCCCCTCCAGCCGCGTCGGTGCCGACCCGGGCGACGGCCGGTCCCGCGACGAGATCAGTGGCCGTTTCCGCAAGGAGGCCCCGGCGTGAGACTCGCCTTCACCGACTGTGAAACCACCGGGACCGATCCGGCTCGCCACGACCTGTGGGAGATCGCCGTCATCATCCGGGACGACAGCACGGGTCGCGAGGATTCGGAGTTCACCTGGCTGATCGAGCCGGACGTCGCCGCCGCCGATCCTGGCGCGCTGAGGGTCAACCGGTACTATCAGCGCCTCGCCGAGCTTTCCCCGCTGGAGTGGGCGGAACCGGCCTGCGTTGCCGGGACCGTCGCGTCGCTGACAGCCGGCGCGATGATCGCCGCCGCGAACCCGGCGTTCGACACAAGTTTTCTGGACATGTTCCTGCGGGCGAACGGGCAGTGCCCGGCGTGGGACTACCACCTTCAGGACGCCGGGAGTCTCGTGCGCGGCTGGGCCGCTGCGCAAGGACGCCGTCTGCCGTTCCCGCTCAAGCTCGCTGATGCCGCAAGCGTGATGGGCATCGACCCGGCCGCCTACGAGGCCCATACCGCGCTCGCTGACGCGAGGCTCGTGAGAGATATTTTCGACGCCGTCACGGGTGGTACGGGATGACCGCGTGCCTGAACGAGGCAGGGCCGAGGATCGTGAGGGCGACATGATCCCCGACTACCCGGTGTGGGTCTGGGGCCTCGCGCTCCTCGGGCTCGTCGTGGCGGCCTGCGTGATCATCCTGGCCGTCGTTACCGTGGCGCGCCTCGTCGCTGCGGTCAGAGCCTACGCCCGGCTTGAAGGCGGTGGCGAGCGGTGACCCCGACCCTTATCACGGCCGGCGTCCCGGCCCTCCTGGTCACCGCCGCCTTTGCCCTGTTCCGCCTGCGGCGTTACCGCGACGAGCGGGACTACCGCGCGTGGCGGCGGCACGAAGATGCGGCACTTGCGCTCGCAAACGGGGGCCGGCGGTGAGCCCCCCTGAGCTGGACATCCTGGTGCGCGGCATCGTGGACCTGGCCATCATCGCCGCTGCCTGGTCGCTGCTGTTCTTCGGGCGCGTGAAGCTCTCGTCGCCGGCGGCCCCGCGGCGTACCGGCCGGGCAAAGAATACGGCGGGTGCCAGCGCACCTGACGCGGCTGCGGATCAGGGCGGCAGCGAGCAGGCCGTAACGCCGATCGGTCGTGCGGCATGAGCGACGGCAGCAAGATCGAGTGGACGCAGGTCACATGGAACCCGACGACTGGCTGCGACCGGATTTCGGCAGGCTGCGATAACTGCTACGCGCTGGAACTAGCCCGCCGTCTGAAGGCCATGGGGTCGCCGAAGTACCAGAAAGACGGTGATCCGCGCACGTCGGGTCCGGGTTTCGGCTTGACCCTTCACCCGGACACGCTCGGTACACCGTTCACGTGGTCCGGCCGTCGGCTGGTGTTCGTGAACTCAATGAGCGACCTGTTCCACGCGAGGGTCCCGCTTGACTTCGTGCAGCAGGTGTTCGCGGTGATCTGGGAGACTCCGCAGCACACCTATCAGGTGCTCACGAAGCGAGCATCCCGGCTGCCGAGGATCGCTGAGAAACTGGACTGGCCGCCGAACCTGTGGATGGGCGTATCGGTCGAGGACGGATCCGAACTCGGCCGCGTCCACCAGCTCCAGACCGTTCCTGCCGAGGTGCGCTGGCTCTCCTGCGAACCGCTGATCGGCCCGCTCGGCGACGTCGACCTGTCGGGCATCAGCTGGGTAGTCGCCGGAGGCGAGTCGGGACGGGGGGCTCGCCGCTGCGAACTCAGATGGCTCCGGGAGCTGCACGCTGTGTGCGCCGAGTGGGAGATCCCGTTCTTCTGCAAGCAACTCGGATCGGTCCTCGGCCGCCAGCTCGGCGCCGGGCCGAAGGGCGGCGACTGGCATCGCTGGCCCGAAGACCTGCGAATCAGGGAGTTCCCTGCCACCCCTGCGGAGCTGCCGTCATGAGCCCCCACACCCTCGGCATCATCGTCTACCTCGCTGCGCTCTGGTACGGGGCGGGCGCGATCCTCCGCTGCCGTGCCGCGTGGCCGGACAATGCCCCAGCTAAGGCGGGCGTGGCGACTGGGCTCCTCATCGACGTGGCGATGATCGCCTTCCTGGTCGCCGCCGCTCACTACCTGACAGGGGTTTCCGGTGGCTGACTCCGTGCCGGCCCCAGCCGGGCCGGTCGCCCGGGCCGCGAGCCTGCTGCGCGATCCCGGCGCGCCCACGTGGCACCTGGTCCTGGCCGGATGGCTCGACACGCTGGCCAGAGATGCGGCGGGCGCCCGGACCGAGAACGGCATCCTCCGGCTCGGCTTGTGTGACGACCCGCCGTGCATCAGGTACGCGGCGGACCTCGCTGACGCCTACCTCAGGGAGTACGCTCCCGCTACGCAGGTCGCCACGGGCGGTCTCCGATGAACGCTCTCCAGCCCGGGATCTACGGCGCGTGCCTGGCAATCGCGGCGGCCGCGCTGGTCGTCGTCGGCTCGGTGGTCCTCTCCCCGGAGTACCGCTCTCTCCCGCGCTCGCACAGGGCCAGCACCCGGGCGCTGTGGACGTTCTTGGCTTTCGGCGCAGGCATGATGACCGGCGGGATGCGCAGCCACCTGCTGGCCGGGTTCCTGGCTGCTGCGGCGACGCTGCTGGTCATCGCGGCGATCGTGAAGCACGGCCATACGCCGCTCAGAGAGGTCCTGGACGACCGCGAGGCCGGGCAGGACGCAGTCAAGGACAGCAGCGAGGAGCGTGTCCCGTGAGCGGTCCCAGGTTCACCGATGCCGACGGGGACGAGCTGACGTTCTTGAGCGAAGGAGATGGCTCTGTCCTGCTCAGGCACACCGGAGCAGGAGTATGCATCGCGCCGGCCGATTTCCCGGTGATCGCAGCCTGCTTGTACCAGGCAGCGGGGCTGCCCGCACCGGTCATCCTGGACCGGCCCGAGCATCCCCGTGCCTCGCTCGTGTTCGAGGGCGTGACATTCACGATCCGGCCCGGTTCCGGTGTGGATGCCACCCGGGTTCACGGCGGCATCCAGACCGGGACGCTCTATGAGCCTGACGTGCTCCGCCGTGTCGCTGCTGATCTCGCGGCCCTCGCCGACGAGGCCGAGTCCGATCCGGACCCGGCTGAGGTCGAGGAGCTGACGAGGGCGATCATCCAGGGCACCCCGGACTGGCATTCCGCTTCCGGGCCCGCCGCAGGGGAGATTGCCCGCGCTGTCCTGCGCGCCGGGTGGAAGCGGGAGCAGCGCGATGGATGACACGCTCCTGCACCAGCGCATCGGGCAGCGGATCAGGGCTGCACGCCGGAGTGCGGACCTGACCCAGGACCAGCTCGCACAGCAGGTCGGGCTCAAGCGGTCCTCCATCGCCAACCTTGAGGCCGGCCGCCAGGACATGAGCATCTCGCGGCTCGCGGTCATCGCAGCCCTGGTGAACCTGAACCTGGCCGACCTGGTCCAGCCCGATGACCTGCCAGGGCTGCGGATGCCGCTCTCGCCGCCGCATGTCGTGACGCTCCGGCGGGCCTGGGAGGTCACCTGCGAGACGTGCGCACCGGGGCAGCCGTTCGAGGTCGCAGCGGGCTACCGGGCGGCTGTGGCGGCGCGGCGCGATCACATCGCCGGGATGCGGGAGGGGCGGACATGAGTACGGGCACGGGCGCTGACCAGGAGGTGACCTTCACCTTCCCCCACGGGACCCAGGTGACCGTGGACGGTGAAGGCAGCGTGCTGAGCGGAGGCCGGGCGACGCAACCGCAGCACGCAGGGGCGGCCGCCCTCCGTGCCGCTGTCGCCGAGGAGATAGCCCGCGCCATCGAGGAATCGGTATGCGGGCCGGGGGTGCAGTGCGCTGACCGTTTCTGCCCGGACTGCACGAGGCACGGCCAGGCGATGAGGGACGCGGCCCTGGCGCGCAGGACCGGCGGAGCGCCGTGACCATGATCTCGTGCCGCTACTGCGAGCAGCACCACGGCGACCTGCTGCTGTGTGCCCCGGCTAAGCGGGTGCTCGACGCCCTGCATGCACAAGGCCAGCGTTTCAACATGCCGACGATCGAGTTCCCTGAGCCGGTCAGCCATGCGGACATGTTCGGGGAGGACACGGTTCTCGTCGCCCAGCTCGTCGTCAAGGCCGCGATGGTGCCCGTCGCCGGGGTTACCCGCCCGGTGCTGATCTTCACCGGCCGCGACATGGACGGCAGGAGCCTGCCGCAATGGCTTTACCCGGGGGCGCCGGACGACATCAGGCGCGCGGTGAAGCTCGTCGCCGACACAGCCGAGATGGCCATCCGCAGGGCCAGCGAGCAGGCGAGGTCAGCGACATGACCGCATCATCCACAGACCGCGCGGCAGGGGATGCCCCCGTTTCCCCTCGCCGTGCTGCCCGGGACCGCGGCCCGGGCACGGCCACGCCAGGACTGTCGCCCCCCAGCGGACCTGGCGTGGCCACCTCAGACCGCGCGGCGGAATCGTCCGGTTCCCCCCCGACCCGCCGCGCTCAGAAGTCCCCGCGACCGGAGCCAGGCCCTCTGGCCGCGGGGACCCGGCGCCTGGCCTCTGGTGGCATCCCTGCCGTCACCGGAGGCCAGCACGGGGATGCTGCTCCGGCTGGGGGTGCGCATCTGAGCTGCGGGGAAGCGGCGGTGAGCGTGCCCCCGGCCGGTTCCATGTCCGAGCTTCAGCTTGAGCGGCACGTACGCCAGATCCTCCAGGACCTGGCCCCGCTCGGGCTGATCCTCGGCTACCACACGCACGACTCGCGGCGGAGCCCCAGCGGCTTCCCCGACTGGGTTTTCGCCGGGGGCGGCGGAGTCATGTTCCGCGAGCTCAAGAGCGCCACGGGACGGCTCACAGCCGCGCAGGAGGCATGGCAGCGGACCCTCAGGGCTGCTGGCGCCGACGCTGATACGTGGCGTCCTGCCGACCTCGTGAGCGGCAGGGTGGCGCGCGAGCTGGCCGCCGTCGCAGGCGCCGGGAGGAGTCCGCGGTGAGCATCCTCGGCCGCCTGCTGCGCCCTTCCCCGCCTCCCCCGCCCCGGCTTCCCGCTCCGGTCCTCACCGGGAAATGGCGCCCCGTCCCCGGCGCGGTGAGGTGGACCGGCTCGCCCGTCCGTGCCGTTGCCGGACCCCGGTCATGCGCAGACGGGCACGAGCAGGTTGAGTGGACCGGCCCGGCCGGGTGCTGGTGCTGCGAGGCGGCAGGTGATGCCGGGTGAGCCGGCCGAAGCTAGCTGCGCCGGCAGGCGCAGCGTGAAGGGCATCAAGACCTCACCCGGCGACGGCCTCTGCTGGTGCCATGCCAGGTTCGGCCTGCGTGCCGAGGCGGCGAATGACGGGATCTGCGGGAAATGCGCTGGCCGGTCCGCGTCGTCGTGCCTGAGGGTGCACACCGGGGAGCGGCTGAGGGCACTCGACGCAGCCGAGGCTGAGTCCGGGGAGATCGCCCAGATGCTGGCCCGGATCGACGAGCTTCAAGGACGATCGGGTGATGCGGGTTGAGTTCTGCGCGTGATCGGTCAGCGGGTATCCGGGGATGTTCCGTCACCGGGCGGCTCCGGCGTGTCCGGGGGTGGTCAGGACCCGGGCGGCTGAGTGAACTTCGGGGGAGCGGTCAGGCGGTCATCAAGTTCCCCGCGCATGCCTTCGATGGTCTCCCGGACCTGCTGCTCCGCGAGAGCCACGGCGGGGTCCTGCGCCTGAGCGCCCTTCTTCCTGCCCGTACCCGCAGCGTCGACGGTCCAGCGGCTGATCGTCCCGGCGACGAAGACGTGGTGGATGGTGCGCTCAAGAGCTGCCGGGCCGACGCCTGCCTTGCGCAAACCGGGAAGCCGCTTGCGGATCTCCTCCTCGTCCTGCCTGTTCGCGGCGTTGCGGCGCACGATGCGCTGCGCGATGGCTTCCAGCTCGGCCAGCTCCTGTCTCACCGTCTCATCCACGCCCTCATTGTCAACGCATTGCCAGTTGCAATGCAAGGTAGCGACCGACATACGTTAGCACGTCGCGACTCACGTGGCGACCTGAATTGCGACTTGCATCGCTATCAGGATTGCGACTAGAGTCGCCACATCAACTGCACGGCCCCCTGAGGATGTGAGATCGCAGACGTGAACGGAGTACGTGAATGCCACTGCCGTGGGTGCGGCTTGACACGGGGTTCCCGCAGAACCAGAAGCTGCTCGCCATGCTCACCGAGAAGGACGGGCACCGCGCGGCATTCGTCTATCTCTGCGGCCTGGCCTGCTCCGGCGCTCAGGGCGCGGACGGCTTCCTCTCCCGCGAGTCGCTCCCTTTCCTCCATGGCCGTGCCAGAGACGCCGAGTTGCTCGTCCAGTACGGGTTCTGGGTACCGCAGCCGGGCGGGTGGCTCATCAACGGCTGGGACGAGTTCCAGCCGACGACCGAGGAAACCAAGATGCGCCGCAAACGGGCGATGGCCGGTGCTGCGGCACGCTGGGAAGGCCACGAGGCCATGTCCGATGCCGAGCGGGCAGCGAAGTACCGCGCCGGAAAGAAGGCTGCCGAGCATCGTGACGAAGCATCGTGACGCGGATCGTGACAGGGCATCGCAACGTCACGGAGCTTGTCACGGTGCGCGTCACGTTCGCACGAACGAACGGACGTACGGACTTACGAAGATGGATCGTGACGGCGGCGGAATATCTTGCACCTTCGTTACGCGCACGCGAGCGAAATCCGGCTTCAACGTCAACCGCGAGGCTGCTCGATGACCGTGATCAAGGCCCGGCCAACGCTCTACAAGGGCATCCAGATGCGGTCCCGGCTCGAAGCTGACTACGCGGCATACCTCGACCGGACGGGTGCTGGCGACTGGGATTACGAGCCGGAGTGCTTCGCCGGTCCGCGCGGACAGTGGCTGCCGGACTTCAGGCGGAACTTCCCCGAGACCGGCGGCGCGTACGTCGAGTATGTCGAGGTGAAGCCGGCCAGGATCCTCGCGGATTCACTGGAATCCGATGACCTCAAGCCAGTCGAAGACATCCTCTGGCGCATGACGCAGGCGTGGTGGAGCAACCAGCGCGCGATCCTGGTGCTGGACTTCTGGGAGTACGGGAACGCCGAGCCCATGGCGACGATCGTGGGCACCATCAGCAAATACTCAGACCACGGCTGGGAACTCCGGGCGCCTAGCCTCGCAGACGCCTTGATCTGGCCTGGCTGCCTGCCCGCCGAGGCCGAGGAATGGCGCAAGGGGGCTTACTGATGGACCCCGCCAAGCGTCTCGCCATCACCGCCTGCGGCCGGTGCGGTCAGCCCGAGGACGCCCACAAGTTCAGCTCCGCCGCCGGCGCTGACGACCTGGCCGTCTTCGCTGCTCTCGGCGGCCCGTGCACCCAGTACGTCGTCTCCGACGCGGCCGTGATCACGCAGAAGTGGCTGGCGATCACCGACAACCGTGCCCCGAAGCGACGGCCGGACGGGTCGATCGGCAAGCGGCTGCCGCTGCACTCAGCGTGCGGTCACAGGCACCCGCGCGGTCCGGGCCCGTACCAGGCCGGCCAGTCCGGTCCGGGCCCGGACACTGCGGCACGAGGCGCAGCGAAGGCCCGCGAGGCGCAGCGAAGGCCCGCGAGGCGCAGCGAAGGCCCGCGAGGCGCTCGGCCTCACCCGGCAAGACCTGGAGGCGTCATGACGGACACCCGCGAACGGGCCATCGACACGCTGGAGCGGCTCATACGCGAGGGCCAGGAGAACGACTCGTACCCACGTGCGGTCGCCGCTGAGTGCCTGACCGTGCTGGAAGGGCAGGGATGGCGGCCGACCGAGGCCCGGCCCGCTGCTGACTGGCGGCAGCACGGCACGGGCACTGACCCGAGCAGGGTCCCGGAGGTCGCCGCCCTGCGGGAGAAGCTCGCCGCGATGCCCCCGCTGCCTGAGCACCGCAGCGAGCACGGAGGTGCCCCGTGAAGCCGTACTGGTCGAGCGACGAGGGCGACGTGGTCCTGCACCTCGGCGACTGCCTCGCGGTCCTGCCGTCGCTCCTCGATTGCAGCGTCGACGCGATCGTCACGGATCCGCCGTACGGGCTCGAATTCATGGGCCGCGAGTGGGACACGTTCAAGCCGTCCGCCGCCCGGATCCGGACGCGGGCCGACGGCCGGACCAACCCCGCTGACGGCAAGTCGGTCACGGCAACGCCAGAGGCCTACATCGCCGGGCAGCCGTACCAGTCCTGGTGCCGGACCTGGGCCGTCGAGTGCCTGCGGGTTCTCAGGCCCGGCGGTCACCTGCTCGCGTTCGGCGGGACCCGGACCTACCACCGGCTCGCATGCGGCATCGAGGATGCAGGCTTCGAGGTCAGGGACTCCCTGCACTGGATCTACGGTGCCGGCTTCCCGAAGTCGCTGGATGTGTCCAAGGCGATCGACCGGGCGGCCGGGGCCGAGCGCGAAGTGATCGGGGTGTCGCCATTCGCATCGCGTAAGCCGAATGGCACGTGGACTGGCGCAACGTATGGTGATGAGCCCGAGCACAGCGAAGGGCCGTCGATCAGCGCCCCCGCGACCGACGGCGCTGCCCGCTGGGCGGGGTGGGGCACCGGCCTCAAGCCCGCTCATGAGCCAGTCCTCGTCGCCCGAAAGCCACTGACAGGGACCGTGGCCGCCAGCGTTGTGGAACACGGGACGGGTGCGATCAACGTCGACGGGTGCCGCGTCGGCACGGCCGCTGACCTGAACCCCGCCGACTATGACGACAGCAGGCGCACCGCGCCGAAGTTCGGGGCGACGTACGAGAACAACGGCAAGGGCGTCCAGCGTTCACGGACGGGTGCCGTGCCGGCGGGCCGTTGGCCGGCGAACATCCTGCTGACCCACTCGGCAGCGTGCCGACCCTTGGGCATGCGGACGGTACGGACGGACGGTCACCACCCTGCGGAGCGCGGCGAGAGCGGCTACATGGGCGGCTGGAGCGGCCAGGCGGGACTCGCCGAGCGGAGATCCGGGGCGGAGACCGTCGAGGCCTGGTCGTGCGTCGGCGATTGCCCGGTAGCCGAGCTGGACCGGCAGAGCGGCGTTCTAACCTCCGGAATCCCTGCTGTCCGCAGGCTCAGCGGCTCCGACGCTGAAGGAAACACCAGCGCGGCCTACGGCACGGAATCGCGGCCAGCCGGATCGCAGATGGTCGGCTACGGCGACACCGGCGGGGCGTCCCGCTTCTTCCCGGTGTTCCGTTACCAGGCCAAGGCCCCGGCGTCCGAGCGCCCCCGGCTGCCGGACGGCACCGCCCACCCCACCGTCAAGCCGCTGGACCTGATGCGCTGGCTGGTCCGGCTCGTAACGCCGGGGGGGGGCACCGTGCTTGACCTGTTCGCGGGTACCGGGACCACGGCCGAGGCGTGCGTCATCGAGGGGTTCCGCTGCGTCCTGATCGAGCAGGACCCGGCCAACGCCGAGCTGGCGAAGGTCCGGCTGTCGAAGCCGATCCAGCCTGACCTGTTCGGCGGTGCCGCGTGAGCCGCGCGAAGCCGGGACCGTTCAGCGGAGTGGGCCGCCGGAAGGCGGAGCACGGGACGAGCAGCGGCTACCAGCAGCACATCACGTACGGGACGGAGCCGTGCGAGGAGTGCCGTAAGGCCCGCGCGGAATACACACGGGACTGGAGGGCCCGCCGTGCCGCGCGGCTGGCCGCCGAGGGCCAGAGCGGTGCAGCGTGAACACCCGCACCGCCGATCCCCTCGCCGCCGTCGCAGCGCTCCGGGACTGCCTAAGCCGCCGCGACCTGGCCGCCGCTGAGCGGCTCATCACCCGCCCTGCGGTCCTGGCCGGCCTGACCGAGCTGGTGGTCCCGGCACGGCGGGAACGGCTGGAACGGGCACGCAAGGCACCCGAATGGCAGGCGGCGGTCGCGGAGTGGCGGCTCGAATGCGAGGCGGCGTGGCAGGCCCGCTACGCCTGCGAAGTCGCAGCGCTGGTCGCAGTGCTCGCCGAGGCGCTCGGGATGACCCCGGCCGCCGCGTAACCAACAACCCCCGAGAGGAACCCCCGAGATGACCCCCAGACCCATCGCAGCGGCCATGCTGGCAGCCGGAATGCTGCTGCTCGCAGCGTGCGGCCACGGCACCCACAGCGCCGCTGCACGTGCATCGGCCGCCGCTACGTCTACCGCCGTGAAGGCGGACGAGAAGACCGCCGAGGCCCTCATCAAGCCGTGCATGCCGTCTGACCAGGCGGCGCTGCTGACCAGGTCCGGCCGGGCCGCGTTCGCCGCATGCATGAGGATCCCGCCAGCGCACCGGCAGGCAGCCGAGACGTGCGTCATGACGGCAGCAGAGCACGACGTCAACCTGGCCGCCGGGAAGGCTGTCCGCAAGGCCGGCGAGGCGAAGCTGGCCCAGGACGCCGCCGGGTGCGCGGAGCACGCGCGTTAACGCTTCCCCACGGCTAGTGCCGGGGGATTCCTGGCTCAGACCGCATTCCGCCCGCTACCCCTGAAGGGAGGCAAGGGAGTTGTCTTACGTCGTCAGCACCAGCCAGGATGCGTTCACCCTGGGCGAGAATCACTCTCGCGGCGTTCGCGTCACGGCCCGCGATACATCCGCAGGCCGTACACACGAAGACCCGTTCGGCGAGCGTGAGGCGTTCCTTGGCTCTCGTACCGCACTCAGCGCACGTCATCGTCGTGTAGGCGGGCGGAACCAGCACCACCTTCCGGGCCGCCCGCTTGCCATACTCGATCAGCGCCCGCTTCGCGGTACCTACCGCGGCATCAGCGGACTTACGCGCCATCGTGGACTTAGCCAGGAACAGCGGCCTGAAGTCCTCAACGGCTATTACCTGGTGATGGTCCACTATCCGCCGTGCCCACACGCGGGCCGCGTGGGTGTTCTGCCGTGCGGCTTTCTTGTGGAGCTCCGCTGCTTCCCGCCTGGCACAGCGGTACCCGTTCGACTGGGGCTGGCCGCGTTCCCTGCGGCGCCTGCTCATCTTCCGCTGCGCCCTCGCCAGTTCAGCCGCGCAGCGTTTCCTGTGCCCACCGTACGGCAGATCGTAAGCCGGGTCCGTGGCCGTGGCCGTGACCTTGATACCCCAGTCGATGCCGATCTTCCCGCTGGCTTCCGGCGCAGGCTCAGCCTCGCGGGTGACGACGAACGACGCGTACCAGTGGCCCAGCGAATCCTGGTAGACGCGGACGCTCGACGGGGCAGACGGCAGGTCGCGGGACCACACCACGGGTACCGATACGCCCTTGGGCAGGCACAGGCGGCCATCGCGGACAGAGAACCCGCGCACGGTGTACTCAAGCGACGGCAGGGTGTCCTTGCGCCGCTTGATCACCGGCGTGCGCCGTCCCTTGACCTTGAACGAGTGGTCCAGGGCCAGCATGTATGTCCGCAGCGTCTGCTGCTGCGCGACCTGCGAACCTTCGCGGAGCCACTCGTTTGCCGCTCGTGCCGCGGTCAGCAACTTGGACAGCTTGCAGAACGTCGGCTTGCGCCCGGTCCTGCGCTGGTTGACGGCCTCGTTCCACAGCCAGCGGCACCGGCCCCACTCGTCAAGCAGCGCGCGTTCCGCCTGCGTACCAGGGCGCAGGCGGTAGGTGTAGCGCACCGTCTCGAACACACCATCCACGCTACAGCACGGCGCAGTTGCGGCGGGAGTTCCCGTCGCTGCGCCGGCGCCTGCCGGCTCTGTGAACAAGCAGCTATTTCGTCGCCACGGTGGGCGGCGCAACCTTGGAGGTCATCAAGCGCTATGCCGAGAACCCGCGGAACGTTTAACCAGCTTCGCCCTCACCTCCCCGTGGCTGAAGCCACGGGTCTCACGGGCGGTCCCAGATGACCGCCGCGCAGGCCGGCACCCGGACCGCAGCCACGGCCATGGCTCCGCGCCTGAAGCTCGGTGCGGCCGGAATCGCCGAGAACATCGCCTGGGTGGTGATCATCGGCCACGTCGTCCGCTGGGCCGTCGATGCCCTGTACTTCCTGGTCATCCAGCTCCAGGTCGGCTTCGACTACCCGGCTGGGCACAGGGTGTGGGACTACGGGCCGAAAGACCTCTGGGACCGGCTCCCCGTGCACATCCGGAACATGCTGCACGAGCACTGGTTCGCCGGGCAGTCCGCGCCGGCGTGGTGGGTATTCGACCGGCACGCCGCCCGCGACCTGGTCATCGGGATCATCACGGGCGTCGTGGTGTTCTTCCTGTTCGCGAAGCCGCGGACGGAGCGCCGGGTGTACTCGTGGCACCGGCTGGCCGCGACCCCGCTGCTCGCCCTGCTGTACGCGGTCCCCGGCGTCGCGGTGGGCGGCGTGATCATCTGGCGGGTGACGTGGATGCGGCAGCACGGCTGGGCGGTCCCCGGGAGCGGCGTGCTGGCGAACGAGGCGAACGGGTTCATCGCGGCCGGGCACTGGGAGATCATCCTGCTGGGCATCCTCGGCTCGTGGCTGTGCGCCCGGCATGCCTCGCTGGGTCCGGCCGACGAGGTGCAGTGGTACCTGGCCGAGCGGGAGGCTGCCCGCCGCGCATCCACGGGCGTAACCGGTGCGGTGGCCCGGCGGCTGCCGCTGATCGGGCCGCCTGGCTTCCGGCTGCGGGTCCGCTGGCTGATGACCTCCAGTGGCGGCCAGGCGCCGCGCGGGAAGGCCGTGGAGCGTGTCCTGTCCGTGTTCGCGGCAGGGACGTTCCTGCTCGCCGGGTTCGGCGCGTGGCTGACCCTGGCCGGCCCGGCAGCAGGAGTCCACTGATGGACAAGTACCGCAGGCCGCACCGCTACGACCCGGATCCCCGCTCAACCAGCCGGACCCCGCTCTGCACGTGCGGGATGACCCGGTCCTACCGGCGTCACCAGCCGCTCTGGTGGCGCGTGATCCACCCGGCAGCGAAGTGGAGGTAGTCGTGAGCAGTGAGGACGAGGCAGCCGCCGCGCCGAAGGCAGTGCGCCTGTCGGTCAACATCAGCGCCGGGACGGCGGCCACGTTCCGCTCTCTCATCGCCGCTAAGGGCGTCACCGCGACCGAGGGAGTACGCCGTGCTATCGCCGTGTGGGCGTTCTGCGAAGAGGAGACCGCGGCGGGGAACAGGCTCGCGGTCATCGAGCACGACGGCACCGTGCGGGAGGTGGAGCTGACATGAGCAGCGGCGAGCAGGAGTACGCCTCGCATGACGGCGACGTCGCCGGACTGTCCGGAGCGGTCGTCACCGGGCCGGGACTCCCCGGCATCACGGCCGGAAGCGCAGTGTGCTGGGAGGAGGGCGGCCACGCGGCCTGCGATGCCGAGATCGTCCGCCTGGCCGCCGAGCTGGCCGGTGCGCGTTCCGCTGCCGCCTCAGACCGGGGCCGTGCCAAGGCGGCCGACGCGAAGCTGGCGGCGATCGTGGCGTACTGCCAGGCGAAGGCCGACGACCTCAGCGCCTCAATGCCGATGCGGGTCCGCCCGGATGACATGAAGATCAGCGCCGGGGATGTCCTGGCGATCATCAGCGGCGGGCGCGACCAGGACCCGGCACCGACCACCGAACCCGAGAACGGAGCCTGACCGATGACCGACTACAGGACCGTGCAGGACGCGCTTAAGGCGGGCACCGACCCGGCGATGCTGTGCGCGACCTGCCCGTGGGACCGCAACTGCTTCTCGCCCCCGGCGCTGACTCAGGCCGATATCGACCAGCGCATAGCCGAGGCCGGGCGGGTGGACGACCAGCGAGCCGCATCTGCCGTCGCTGCCGGCCGCGACCCCGGAATGCCGACCGGGACGCTGCTGACTGCGCTCGTATTCGCCGGCAAGGACACGAGCGCGCAGGTGTGCCCCGTCTTCGCGCTGCGGCTGCGGTCCAGCGACGGCCGGAAGCTGGCCGACACGCTCAAGGGCCTGGTGCAGGAATGGGACGACCAGTCATGACCGGGACTTCACCAGGCCGTGCCGCCTGCGAGGCGTACGGCGAGATCTGGGCCAACCAGGGATCAATACGATGGTCCCTCTGGGAAGACGCCGCCAGGGCCGCCATTTCGTCCTACATCAAGGCGAACGGCCGTGACCCGGTGGACGCCGCCAGCGTCATCACTGAGGCTGTAGTGCCCGAGCTGGCCGGAATCCGCGAGCAGCTCCGCGCGGTCTACACCGAGCGTGCCCGCCTCGTCGCGTTCCTCGCCGCCTGCTATCCATCAGTCATGCTCACCGACGACGCGGAACCGGACTGGCCCATCGTGTTCGTCGATACGCCGGCCGGCCAGCTCTCATGGCACGTCGCCAGGGCCGACCTCGGCCTGTTCGCGCATGTCCCGGCCACCGCAGAGCCGACGTGGGACGGCCATACGACCGAGGTCAAGTACGAGCGGCTGGCGGACATGACCGCCCGGCTCGCTGAGGCTGGCGGCGTAGGCGGGATCGCCGCCGCAGTCGCGACGGCCCGGCCAGTGACCGCCGCCACCGGAGAAAACACGCCAGGCGCCCCGGAGGTCACGGCGCAACGCGTCTCGGAGTACTACGAGACGGTGGACGACCTGCGCCGCGAACTGGTCGAGGTGGTGCAGCAGTGGCGCCTGATCAAGGACACGCACCGCATCGCCCGTTACGACGAGAATGCGCCGCAGGTCCAGCGTGATGCCTACCTCACCGGCCTCATGGCCGGGAACTACGCGTACACCCTGGCGGCGGTGCTCGGCGTGGCGCAGCGGGAGTTCGGGAACGCGGTCGCGAGCCGGCTGACCTCCGTCGCGGCCGGGATCCTCACGAACGGCGACGGCAGCGACCTGAACGCCGATGTAGTTCCGCAGCCAGAGCCGGAAGCGGCTGACGCCACACCAGGAGAGGTTGCGAGGCCATGACCCCCACCGGAGAGACCACGACCCCGGACCCGCTGGCTCGCGCGACAAGGCTGGCAGCACGCCAGCTGATCGCCGACCTCGCCGTCCAGCAGCGGCTGGTAGGCGAGTTGCAGACGCTCGCCGACGAAAAGCTCCGTGACCTCTACAGCGGCGAGACGAAGCTCCGGGTGTTTCTGGAGCGTCTCGGCCTGCCCGCTGACGAAGCGTGGAAGGCCGGCGCGCTTGACGTCGATGCCGCTATGGCCCTGCTGAGCAAGGAGACCACGCCATGACTGCAACCCCCGACGCCGTCCCGATGACAGCGGCCCAGATCCGCGCCCGCATGGACGGGATCGCCCCGTGGCCTGCTGCTGACGACCCGCACCCTGCCCGTTCCCTCGCACGGCACTTCGCGGTACAGGCCGAGTCCGCGTGGCAGGCATGGATGTACGAGGACTTCCCCGCGAACCTGGCCGCCCTGGACCAGTTCCGGTCCGGGTTCACGATCGTCACGCTCCTGGCGAGGATGGCGGCGGTCCCGTACGTCGCCGCGCTGGCCGCCCGCGAGATCGGGGAAGCACTGACGGCGGACGGGCTAGCGGGAGAGCTGCTCGCCGGGCACCTGGCGGACCTCGGCATCGACCAGGACGAGATCGAGCGGCTGAACGACGCAGCGCGGACGCTGCGCCAGGCCGGGGAAGCCGAGGTGACAGCTGAGATCTTCACCGCGGAGGAGCTGACAGCGGCGATGGAGAAGCGGGCGTACAGCCCGGAGCACCGCGCGGAGCTTCTCGCGGCGATCCGCCGTGACCGCGAGACGGGAGGACCGAAGCGATGAGCCGCTACCGGGACGGCGACTACGACGACGACCCGGAGGCGGTCCTCGCCTACGGCAGGTGGGCGCACAACGCCCGGCAGGTGCTCAGGAGCAAGCGAGGCCGCAAGGCCCTCGCCGAGATCCGCGAGGCGCTCCTGGCGCTGCCTGAGCGCCGCCTGATCTCTGGGGCGATGTGCACCGTCGGCACGGTCGACGTTCGCCTGCCGGAGATCACCGACGCCGACGTCGAGCGGGACGCGGATGAGAGCCGCGAGTACATCCGGTCCTCCGGCTGGACACCCCGCGATCTGGACGGCTACCTGGAGGAACGCGCGCGGAATCTCCGCTACGAGCGGCAGGCCGAGCGGGAGGCGCTGGCCGGGAAGCAAGCCGAGCAGGGCTGCGGGGTGTGCGTCAACGGTGCCCTGCTCTGGTACCGGAAGGTCCGCGACGGCATGGACCCCGACGAGGCGTTCGCCTCGCTGCCCATCCTGATCGACGGCGAGGACGGCGGCGACCCGCTCGCGGAAACCGCCGGCCTTGCCGAGAAGGAAGCAGGCATCGCGTACACGCTGGCCTGGCAGCTGGCCTACCGCAACGACGAGACCTATGAGCTCAAGACCCCCGAGGAGCGCTGGACGGCGTTCATGGAGTGGATCGACGGCCTGCTGGCGGAAAGTGCGGCGGCATGACGACCATCATCGAATGCCCGATCGCCGCCTGCCCGTGGACCCTTGCCGCCGATGCGCCGACTGTGCGGGCTTCGGCGCTGGCGGACGTGTTCGGCGTGGGCATGATGACCCTCGTATCGGCGCAGGGGCACGCAGAGAAGATCGAGCGGGAGCTGTCGGACCACTTCGGCACCCACCGGCTTGAGGAGTGGGTCGCGGAGATCACCCGGCTGAAAGACGAGGTGGCAGGGCGGCGGGACAACAGCACCAGAGCCTCCGTTGATGGTATCCATGGCGAGCTGCTCGCGGCGTCCGTGTCCTGCTCTGCCTGGCTCGCTGAGCACGAGGGCGGCGACGAGAGCCAGCGCCACGTCGTGTGGTCGGTGCACCAGGGACTGCTCGGGTACCTGCTCCTGGTCCGCGCGCTGATGGATGCCAGGAGGGTGTCATGACCTTCCAGCGCCGCGAGCAGAACGGACCCTTCTCCGGCCCGGCGGTCCTCCTCTCGGTACCCGAGATCCACCACGCCTGTACATGCACGTGGGTGCCAGCGGTGTACAAGAAGGACGGGACGTCCAGGATGACACTGAAGTACCGCTCCGGCGCGTGCCCGGCCGTCACGTTCCACCGCAGGCTGGCCAGCGCGCAGGACGGGAGCGTCTCATGACCGCCGCTGATCTTGCCGCAACCCTCCGTGACCTCCGGGTCGGCCTCGGCATCTCGCAGGAGCAGGCAGCGGCCCGCCTCGGGATACGCCGGTCAGCGGTCAGCGAGATAGAGCGCGGCAACAGGCGGGTGTCCGCCGAGGAGCTGGCCGCGTTCGCCGCGCTGTACCTGACGACAGCGGATGCGCTCCTCGCAGGCCACGGTGTGCCGGCCGCTTCTCGCTGCCGGGCTGCGGAGGGCATGGTCACGGTGCCCCGTGCGGAGCTGGAGACCGTCCTGGCCGGGTTCCGGCCGCTCAGCGACGGCGAGAATGATGCGCTGAAGCGGCTGCTCGACATCGTGGAGCCGTCGTGATCGCCGGGCAGCCCGAGACGGCGCCGGGGCAGCCTTCCGGCATGTGGTGCGACACCTTCGACGCTGACCTCCTGGCCGTCGTGCCGGGAGCGGCTGAGGCGCTCGGCCCGGCCGGCGGATTGCGCCTGATGACTTACAGCCGGCTGACGAACGGCAGGATCAACCACCCGTCGTGCTGGAGCACCTATGAGGGGTTCGCGGCGTTCTTCTGGACCGCAGAGGAGCACCGGCCGGATGCATCCTGGAGCACCGACGCCCCTGTCGCGGAGTGCACGTTCCTGGAGGCAGTCCGCGACGAGTGGGTGCACTCGTGCGCCATCGTCGTGAACGGCCGCGTCGTGTGGCGCCCTCCCGTCCGGCTGATGCAGAAGCTGATGTACGACCTGCGCGGCTGGACCCCGCTCGCCGATGAGGAGCGCGAGCGGATCCGCGGGGACGTGCGGTGCTCGCTCACATCGGCCGCCAGGCGGCTGGCCAGAGTGCCCAGCGTCCCGGCCCTCATTGACAAGGGAGCACCGTTCTGATGATCCGCTGCGAGATGTCGGATCTTCCCCCGGAGATGTGCGGCCACTGCACTGGTGCCGAGGAACGGGCACGCGCCGGGGAGCACCACCCGGTCATGCCCGGCTCGCCGTGGTTCCGGGCCGGCTATCCGGGTTCCTGCTCCGGCTGCGGCGGCCGGATCGCTCTCGGGGACAAGATCCGCGCCGACGGCGAAGGCGGCTACTGCTGCCAGGAGTGCGGCGCTGCCAAGGCGCTTGAGGAGCTGTTCTAGCCGTGAAGCCCCCCTTTACGTATTTCGGCGGCAAGACGCGGATTGCCGCCGAGATCGCCTCGCTGCTGCCGCAGCACGAGCATTACGTCGAGCCGTTCGCGGGAAGCCTGGCGGTCCTGCTGGCCAAGCCGCAGTCGATGATGGAGACGGTCAGTGACCTCGACGGCGATCTCGTGGCGTTCTGGCGTACGCTGCGGGAACGCCCGGACGACCTTGAGCGCGCATGCTTCCTGACTCCGCACTCGCGGGCAGAGCACGCTGACGCCATCCGGATCGCGGAAGGCACGGACGAGCTGGAGCGGGCCCGCCGCGTGTGGATACGGCTCACCCAGGGCCGGAGCGGGCAGCTGCACCACCTCACCGGCTGGAGGCACTACCAGGATGCGCGCGGCTCGCGGACCACGATGCCGGACTATCTCGCGGCCTACGCCGGGCGGATCGCTCCCGCTGCGGCAAGGCTCGCGGGTGTCTCGCTGGAATGCCTGCCCGCGCTGGAGGTCATCAGCCGCTACGGCCGCCACGAGAACGTCCTGATTTACGCCGATCCTCCGTATCTGGAGGAGACCCGCTCGTCGGCCGGCCGCGGCCCGTCGTACCAGCACGAGATGCGCACCGAGGCTGAGCACGCAGAGCTTGCCGAGGCGCTGCTGGCGGCCCGGGCGGCAGTCGTCCTGTCGGGCTACGACTCGCCGCTGTACTCATCGGCCTACGATGGCTGGCACCGGGTCGAGTTCCCGGCGTTCACCGGCAACTCGCACGACGGGACCGCGCGGCGAACCGAGGTTCTGTGGTCGAACCGCCCGTTCGCGCAGGGCAGCCTGTTCGACGGGCTGGAGACGGCGTGACCCTCCGCATCGTCACCGTCTCCCGCGACGACGCGAAAGCGTTCACCGCGATGTGGCACCGGCACCACGGCCACGTCCTCCCGGCCAGCCACAAGTTCAGTGTCGGCGTGGCGGACGACGCGGATGTCCTGCTAGGCGTGGCGATCAGCGGCAGGCCGAGCGGCCCGGGCAACCAGGACGGCGTGACGCTGGAGGTGACCCGCTGCACGACGGACGGCACCGATAATGCCTGCTCCATGCTCTACGGTGCCGCCGCCCGGGCCGCGAAGGCGCTCGGGTGGGGCCGGATCATCACGTACACGCAGGAAGGCGAGTCGAGGGCCAGCCTGCGGGCCGCCGGCTTCGTGCTCATCGCCGAGCGCAGGCCGCGGACTGACCACTTCGAGTCGTCGCGGCGGTACCGCGAGGACCACGGGACCGGCGGAGTTACCCGGTACCTGTGGGAGCGGGTGCTGAACCCGTCGGCCAGGCCGTGGACGTCGGTTTCCCGGCCGGCGCAGGCTGCCTGCCGGGAGATGCCGCTGACGCTCTGGGATGGGGCGGCGTGAGCGGGCTACGCGGGAGCTTCGTCAGCAATGAGGCGACCGCGCCCCCGTGCCCACTCTTCCACGTCGGCGCGCTTCCAGACCTTCCCCATCGCGAGCGTTACCTCGGGTACAGGAAAGTCGTGGCGCTTGATGAGCTGCTGTACCCGCTGGCGGCCGACACCGAGCATTGCCCCAATCTCCTGGGAGCCGACGAGATGGTGCACGGCAAGAACCATAGTCTCGATGCTACTAGGCACTTGACTAGAGGGCAATGTCCGCGCAATACTAGTCACATGACTAGTGCAGCCGAGGACGACCGCTGGACGTCCGCCCACCAGAACGCCGCTGAGCGCCTGTTCGGCAAGACGGACGGTGATGTCCTCACGGACGCGGAAGACGACGCCTGCTGCGCGGAAGCAGACCGCGAGGTCGCCGCCGAGGCGTGGTACCAGGGACAGGAGGGCTGATCGGTGACTGCCAAGAAGACCCCCGCCGACATCATCTTCGCGGCAATCGCCCCGAAAGTGGACCGGACCGAAGTCCGCGAGTTCCTGGTGAAGCACGCCAGCGCCGCAGTGCTTGTGACTGATGAGCGCGTCGAGACCTTCGCCTGCGCGCTTGAGGAGTACATCGCTGAAGGCCCGGACGGGGAGGACTGACTGATGGGACGACTGCACCACCTGATCGCGGACACCCTCGCAGCCGAGCTGCTCGCCCGGCGCGAGTGGGACGAGGCCCCCGCCCTGTGCTTCCTGTACGTGGAGGGCGGCAAGCCCCGGATCTCCGCCCTTCCGCTGCCCGACGAGATGTGGTCGGCGGACCGGCCGCCGGCCGTGCTCGCGCGGTTCGCCGCGATCAGCACGAGTCAGTCCTCGCTGCTGTCCAGTGTTGCGCCGGAAGGGCTCCACGGTGCCGCGTTCCGCTGCGAGGCGTGGGAGATCGACGGCGGCAAGCCCGGTACGGCGCGGCGGAGCGAGGCTCTGGCCGACTCCATGGCGCACCGCATCGAGCAGCGCCCTGACGCGAGGGAGATCCGCTCGATCTACGCGGTTGACCGCGCCGGGATCACCTACGCCGCAGTCCAGCGGTGGGGCGAGGATGACGTCCGCCGCAGCATCGCGTTCCCGGGGGCCGGGAACGGCTTCTCCGGCACGATCCCGCGTGCGCTGGACCAGATCGTAACCGCGGTCCTCGGCGTGGCGATGCCGAACAGGGAGGGGACTGGCCGGTGACCAGTACCCGGACCCGCCTCACCCCGGTCGAGATAACCGAGCAGCACCCGTCGTTCCGCACCGGCCGGACCGAGGCTTGGGCGGCAGTCTCGAAGGACGGCGAGTACGCCTTCACGCGAGTCGAGGACACCGGAACCCCGTGGACGGTTGAGCACCTGCCGACCGGCACCGACTGCGGCCTGTTCTCCTCGCTGCCCAAGGCGCGGCGAGCAACAGCAGACGGTTCCGCGCTGGCATCCGCTGAGCGACCGCTGCCGCCGGAGCTCGCCGCCCTCCGTGCTGACCTGATCGCTTCCGGGTGGACCGCTGATTCCCCGGCCGTGCCGGACCGCGAGACCAAAGATCTTTATGCGCAAGAGCGCACCGACTACGAGGACTGATGATGGACAAGACTGCGGCTTTCAAGCTCAGCATCGCCTTCCTGTGCACCTTCTGGGGCACAGCGGTGCTCACCCACCAGCACCACCTGAGCGCCCTGGTCCCGACCCTGGGCTACTTCCTGCTGATCTACGGCATCGGCCTGACAATCATGTCTGTCCTCTTCGGGAGAAGGTCATGACCCACAAGCCCCCCACCCCGCAGGGCATCAGCGCCCTGCTGAAGCGTGCCGGTTTTGAGCGGTCCGAGTCGAGCGCGACCGGCGTCAAGGGCTGGCGCAACCACAGTGAGGGCTACGTCGTCCGCGGCTACGAGAGCGGTCGTGTGCACGTCGGGCACGAGGACGGTCGGTTCCACTCCGCTGACGCCGACCGCCAGCGCTCCGCCGAGATGGAGGAGCGTTACGCGCAGGTCATCGAGGCGGCCGGGTACGCGGTTGAGCGCAGCGGGGAGGCGGGCGGGTACTTCAGCCGCCTGATCGTCACCGCACGGAAGGACTGACTGATGGGGACCAACTATTACGTCCGCCCCGAGGGTGCGTGCGAGAAGCAGTGCTCGCGCTGGGTTCACCTCGGAAAGTCCAGCACCGGTTGGGCTTTCACGTTCCGCGCCTACCCGAACCCCGAATGGGACGGCCCGGATGTGGTTACCGAGCCGGTGAACGACTTCGCGTCCTGGCGGAAGCTGCTGGACCTCGGCGGTATCTACGACGAGCACGGCCGCCAGGTACCGGAGGCGGACCTGCTCAAGCTGATCGAGGACCGGCGCGGCGGCCGGAACGACCTGAACCGGGGCGAGCATCTTGACGCGGAGGGAAACCGGTTCGTGCCGGGTGAGTTCTCGTGACCGGGACCGCCCGCATCCGCTGGGAGCAGGCCCGGTACGGCGGATGGAGCGGCCACGCCGGCACCCTGGACCGGATGTTCATGATCTGGGGAGACGCCAGGTGCTGGACGCTCAGCTCGGCGTTCCCCGTCCTCTGCGAGAGGTACCGGCGGGACGAGGACCCAGAGGTGCTCAAGCTGGCCGCCGAGGAATGGCTGGAAGAGTTCGCCGTCTCGCTCGGCGCGGTGTTCCCTGGTGCCGCAGAGGCCCGCTGGGAGGCGCTGAAGGGCTACCTGACCCTCAGCGCAGAGCAGACCGAGGCCGCGCTTCATGCGGCAGAGGCTTCCGGGGAGGTCGCTGACGCGATCGCGTGGGGCACCCACACCGGAGCCGCGATGTCAGCGCTGGCGAAGATGAGCGAACTGGAGGCCGGGCAGTGACCGCGATCAGGCTCAGCCACGAGACGTCTGACGACCTGGTGGTCATCACCGTCGCCGGGTCCGTGGACTTCCGCACCGCCCCGCAGCTTCGCGAACTGGCCAGGAGCATCACCGAGGAGAACATTGCCCCGCTCGTCATCGACCTGGACGGCGTCACGTTCCTCGACAACGTGGGCGTCGGCGTCCTGGTGGGCGCGATGAAACGTCAGGAGGCCCGTGGCAGCCAGTTCGCCATCGCGTGCACCGCCGAGCCGGTGCTGCGGGTGCTGCGGACCATGGGCCTGCTCGGGCGCATGGGGGTGCGCGGGAGCGTCGACGAGGCCGGGGTGAGGCCCTGATGAGTGCCGATCCGGCGGCCGTGCCTGCGGCAGCCGGCCCTGAGCAGCCGCTGACTTGCGAGACGTGCCGGCACGCCACCGCCACCCGGCTGGTCGTCGCCGACTGGCTGACCGGGCTGTCGCCGCAGAGGCGGACCCGGATGGAGTGCGAGGAGTGCGCCGGGTATTCGGTGCGGGCCTCAGCCGGGTTCACGACGCACGTGCGGCTCTGGGTGTACGGGCTGGAGCTGCTTGAGATGACCGCCGCAACGACAGGAGTGGACAGCCGATGACAGGACCGGAGCACTTTCGCATAGCTGAGCGGTTCGCCATGGCCGCCGCGGACTACGAGGGCGAGCTTCGTAACCATCACGTCCAGGCCGGGCAGCTCGCCCAGGTGCACGCGCTGCTGGCGCTCACCGCGGCGACTGTGCTCGCTGAAGGCGTGAAGCTCGGCGTGATCCCGCTAGCCGAATACGGGCAGTGGGATGAGACAGCCGCCGTAACGGCGGGAAAGGAGTAACGAATGGGCCGGTCAACAGACGCGATCCTCGCCTACGGTTACGACCTGGGCAGCGCCGACGACGAGTGGAAGGTCCGCGAGGTCGGTGAGTACGGGGAGCTGGCTGTCCCCTGGCACGACGAGCGGTGCAGCCACTGGGATGACCTGAGCGCGTTCGCCGCTGAAGCCGAGGACGAGCTTCTGGCCGCTGCCGGCTTCACTGCGGAAGACGGCTCGGCGGACTATTACCAGCACCGCGAGGAGGCGCTGGAGCTGCTCGGCGTCACGATCGTCATCCACTGCTCGGATACCGCGCCGATGTTCATCCTGGCCGCGAAGGCGCTGGAGGCGAGCCGGGGCAACCCGCAGGACGCCGGCGGACTGCTCGGCGCGGACGAGGCGACCCGGCGCGGCTGGGACGAGCAGCTCGCCGCCGCGCTCGGGACGCTCGGCCTGACGCCGGTCGCGGAGAAGCCGGCATGGCTGCTGTGCTCGTACGCGGACGGGTTCGATGACTGACCCGGCAGGGCACGCACCAGACCCCGGTCCCGTCCGTGCCGAGCTGGCCAGGATCAGGAACCGGGCCGCGCTCGCATACGCCAGCCCGGCGGCAGCGGGTGCATCCGCCGCTGATGTCCCCCGGCTCCTGGCCGCGCTGGACGCGGTACTGGGGATGCCGGGGAAGTGGGACGAGATCGATGACGGCCCGGTGTCGGCGCTGACCGAGGATCGCGGCTGGGTCCGCGCCGCGTGTGCCCGTGACCTGCGCGAGGCGATCACCCGTGAGCTGCTCGGGGAGGAGGGCGCAAGTGGCTGACGACCTGGCCGCCGCACTCGACGCGATCGAGCAGCGCAACGAAGAGAACATTGCGAAGCTGAGCCTGTCTGGTTCCACTCTCCGGCGCACCGCCTACTTCGATCTCCGCCGCACCCTGGCCGCGCTGCGGGAAGCTCTCACGACCCATCCGCTGTCGGCGACCCCCGAGACAGCGCAGGACGGCACCCTGATCTGCTCCCGCTGCACGTGGGACGCGGGCCACCGGATGACCGAGGCCGAATGCGTGCTGCGGCTGGCCATGCTCGACAGGCTGAAGGAGGACCACTGATGACGTGCTCCCTGTGCGTCTACACCCGCGAGGCGTGCCCTGACTGCGGTGAGTGCGACTGCTCGTGCACCTGCTACGACGACGAGGAGGACAGCGATGGCACCTGACCAGTATCTGAAGCCGGAACCCCCGACCGGCTCCGTGGTCGCCATCGACTGGGGCGAGCCGCGTCAGGAGGTGTGGGTGTCGAACAAGGCGAACATCGGCAACTGGTACACCACCGACACCCCCTGGGATAGCCAGCACCCGGACTGGTACGACGTGCTCCGGCGAGCGGAAGGCCGCACGATGACGCTCCTGGTGCCAGGCGACCGGGACGCCTACGCGGCCGGGTTCGATGCGGGCGTGGCCAGCGTCGGCGAAGCGGTGGGCAACGCTGTCGAAGAGATGCGGCTCTACGTGAACGGGAGACACCCGGAGGTAGCTGGCGATGGCCCGCATGCTCACTGACATGCCAGCTGGCAAGCCGGACGCCATGCGGGCGCTCTCGATCAGGCAGCCGTACGCCTGGGCGATCGCCATCGGGGCGAAGCCGGTCGAGAACCGCACGTGGGGAACGGCCTACCGGGGCCTTATTGCCATCCACGCGAGCAAGACCAGACCGGACCGCAGCGACGTGGAGAACTACCTCATCCTCGATGCCGTCGAGGCGTGCGGGTTCGAGATCGATGAGGCCGCATCCGGCCAGGGCGTCATAGTCGCGGTAGCCGGCCTGTCCGGCTGCCACCTGAGCCCTGACTTCGGCGGGACGTGCGGCGCGACCCGGCCGCTGTGCTCGCCGTGGGCGGTCCGCGATCAGTACCACTGGCTCCTGGAGAACGTCCGCCCGCTCGCTGAGCCGGTCCCGTGCCGGGGTGCTCTCGGCCTGTGGCGGCTACCTGATGACGTAGAGAAGGCAGTACGGAAGCAGATGGAGGGGAGCGATGGCTAGCGGCAGGCCGCTGAACTACACAACCGCGATCCCGGCCGCGCAGACGGTCGGCGAATGCCAGGCCGTACTCGCTGCCGCTGGCGCTGCTCTACGACCGGCGGACCGATGAGCAGAGGAGCGCCGGCCTGTACCCGCCATGGCCAGAGGACTCGTCACCCGAAGAACTGGCACTGTCCGGGGAATGGCGGGCCCGTGCCGCCGAGATCGAGGAACGTGCGTCCTGGCCGGACGGGAAGTACAGGCATACGGCACCGGACCTCAGGTGGTAACCGCTTATTCCCTCACCGTGGCGTGATATTTCAGCCCGCACGGAACGTATCACCGTGATACCTTGCCGACGTGAAGCGCACCACCGAGCTGTGCCCCCACTGCGAGCAGCCGATGCCGGAGAGACGGACCTGCGCCCGGCCGGACTGCGGGAGCGCGTTCAGGAACCGCCGGGCTGACGCCGTGTACTGCTCGAAGGGCTGCGCGAGGGTCATGGCCCAGCGGGCTCTGCGCGAACGGCAGCGGAAGCTGGCGGCATGAGCAACCGCCGCAAGCTGAAGACCGCACTGGCCATCACCGCGGCCGTCGCGAAACAGCAGCCGCGCAGGCCCTGGAACAAGGGCCTGGCCCTGACGAGGAACCCGTCTCTCAGCACAGTGCGGCGCTGGCTGGAAGCCGGCGTGGCCGAGGGCATCATCGACCGGCAGCCCATGCCGACAGGGAAGCCCGGCCGGCCGCCGATCTTCTACCGGATCTCGGAGAAGGGCCTGGAGCAGGCCAGGGAACGGCCGCAGGTCCCGGCGAAGCTCCGGATGGAGCAGCACCGCAGGTGGCTCAACGCACGGAAACGACGGCTCGACCAGCGCAAGGCAGCCGCCACGCGGGAGCTCAGGCACGCGGAAAGCGACCTGCGCATCGCCGAGAGGCAGCTGCGCGAGCTGGAGATACGCCGCGACGCCGCCGCTGAGCGGCTGGCAGGGCTGGAGGCCGTGGCCGAGATGCTGTACGACGCCTCTACCGCGCTCGACCGCGCCGGCTACGACCCGTCGGTGCTGCTCCCGGAGGAGATCGACGTGCTCACCGAGCATGGCTGCGTCGCCCCGGATGGTGACCGGCTGTACTTCACCCGGGACTGGGCCGGTGCGTACGCTGAGGCGCGAGGCGGCGGTATCCAGCCGGTCCCGGCAACGGCATAACCGGCTCACGGCGGCCACGCCTGACGACAGGCTAAGCCTGCGCCGGTAGACTCCGGTGCAGGCTGTTTCTTGACAAGTCCATAACCCATGGCGTGCCCGTCCGCCACTGACGGGGCGGCAGGTTCACCGCGCGCAGCCAGGCATCCCTGGCCGGCGCAGATGCGGGAGCCTGCCCGGGACAGCTCTGCTGCTGTCCGCTGTACTGAACGTCCCCCGGGCTGTCCGTGCGAGCGGCCCGGTGGTGCCCGGAACCCCCGGGGGCCGCTCGCGTGCAGGTCACACGGCACGAACCCTGGCTGGATTGAGCGGCGGTTAAGCCGCTAGAGGCCAGCATTCAGGACCGCTCGCAAGCCACCGCATTCCCGCAGGCCATACCCGGTGAAAACCGGGAGCGGTCGTAACGCATGCTCAGCTGCGTACCTGCTGAGACCATGTCCATGGTCGTCGCCTCCTCACGTTTGTCCTACGGTCGTAACGCATGCTCAGCTGCGTACCTGCTGAGACCGGGATTAATGGTTGCACTCGATCTAGGGCAACGTTAAGGTCGCAACGCATGCTCAGCTGCGTACCTGCTGAGACGAACTCAAGCACCGCTTCGGCAATCCTGGCGCGCTCATGGTCGCAACGCATGCTCAGCTGCGTACCTGCTGAGACCACACGCAACGGTAAGTTAGCACTAATTTAGCGCTAGTCGCAACGCATGCTCAGCTGCGTACCTGCTGAGACCTCAGATCCCATGCGTCGGGCGGGATGTCCACTCCGCGGTCGCAACGCATGCTCAGCTGCGTACCTGCTGAGACCACCACCACCTACCCGTGCCATGAGTGCATGCGGCGTCGCAACGCATGCTCAGCTGCGTACCTGCTGAGACGCTGTGGGTGGAGCGTGCGGCTGAAGGCACCCTGGACGTCGTAACGCATGCTCAGCTGCGTACCTGCTGAGACCCACGCCGAGGCAGCGAAGCCAGTGGCGTGTGCGCGGTCGCAACGCATGCTCAGCTGCGTACCTGCTGAGACCTCCGTTATCCCAGGAACGGTGAAGCATACCCTGTAAGAGTCGCAACGCATGCTCAGCTGCGTACCTGCTGAGACCACCACCACCTACCCGTGCCATGAGTGCATGCGGCGTCGCAACGCATGCTCAGCTGCGTACCTGCTGAGACTGAGCTGAGACTGGCCGCGGGTGGAGCCCTCGTCCTGGTCGCAACGCATGCTCAGCTGCGTAAACGCTGAGACCCGGCTGTCCCAGGTGCGCTTGTGTTCGTGCGCGTTGTCGTAACGCATGCTCAGCTGCGTAAACGCTGAGACGACGCCTACCTGGTCGGCCTGACCGCTACCCCGGTCAAGTCGCAACGCATGCTCAGCTGCGTAAACGCTGAGACGTGATGCCGACGCAACACGAGTCTCCGCCGGGCTGCGGTGGTAACGCATGCTCGGGTGCGTACCTGCTGAGACATCCACCTCAATAGCGCCTCGACCCTGGGGCCTCTGCGGCCGCAACGTCCGCTCAGCGCCGTATCTGCTGAGACATCCATCTTGAGATCGCGCCGATCGCTGCGACCACGAGACGGTGCGAGTCAGTCTCCGGGCATTCGTGGATGGGGTTCTGCCTGACGGCGGCAAGCCGACTCGGCAACCCGGCGGACGGCGTTTCTGGGGAATTCCTGGGGACGAGACTAGCCGTGAACGTGAGCGGATATCGCTGAACGCCGCTGAACGCGACTTTGCCGTTGGGCCTCTGACCTGGCGAACCGAAAACGTCCTGGTCGGAACAGTGAGAACATCCTGGTTTAACGTAACCCGTGAACTTACGGCTACTTTCTTCGGGACGAAGAGGCCGCCGGTTCAAATCCGGCCACCCCGACCCAGGTCAGAGGCGGTGCCCCGAGGAAACGGGAGCACCGCTTCACTTGTTTCTGGGGAATTCCTGGGGACGGCCCTGGGCCTGCGCGCCTCGAGCCGCTCCCGCAGCAGCGTGTCGAGCACCGCTGCCGGCGAGCGCTCCGACATCGCCAGCCGCGCGTCCAGCGCGCCCTCCCACGCCGCCGTCATCGCAGCCACGAGCTCGTCGCGCATCCTCTGCGTCACGTGACGGTACCGGCCGGAGATCCCGGCGATCTCGTGGCGCAGCCGCTGCTCGCTCAGCACCTCCGGTATCCCCTCCTCCTCCATCCACGTCTTCGCCGAGTGGCGCAGCCCGTGAGGAGTGAGCCCCTCGGCGACAGGAAGCCAGCAGAACTGCGCCCGGCCCTGCGCGTTGCGGCCCCGCACCCGCATGCCCGGCCAGTCCCCGGCCACCGGGACGGGGCGGCGCGGCAGGGGCGCGCGGGCCGGGAGCCATCCCGATGCCGCAGCCGTGAACAGTTCCTCGAACGCGGACCTGCGCCAGTGCCACGCGGGACGGTCCGTCCCCGCCTCCCGCCGGTAGCCGCACGCGGCGATGACAGCCTCGACGTGACGGCGTGTCTGCTCGCTGACGCGGCCCGGCTTGCCGAGCACCGTCGCGACCACGGTCTCCGACACCCCGGCGAGGGCGGCCAGTTCACGCATCGACATGGAGCCGCGCGGGCCTCGCGGGATGCCCATGCCGCGGAACACGTAGGTCTTCCCGTGACAGGGGCATGGCTCCGGCCGGGTCCGCATGATGTGCTCGGCCAGCAGGCGGGCGAGGAACTGCGGCTGGTCCAGCGTCCCCCTCGATCCGTCTTTCGGCGGGCAGCGCACCAGCCGGCCGCCAGGGGCGCCGGTCCCGGGGTCTTTCCCGCCGATCTCGTGAAGCTGCCAGTCCACCCGCAGTGTCCGGGGACGCACGTACCTGCTCTCCAGGCCGACAGTCTCGCCGAGCCGCAGCGCATCCCAGAATCCCGTGACGACCATGACGAGCTCGTCGTCGCGGCCGGAGAGTATCGCCATCCGCTCGGCGATGAGCAGGACGCCGAGCGGGTCGGTGATCATCTTCTCCTCGGCGCTGTCCCCGGCGGCGCGGCCCGATCTCTTCCCCCTGCCCCTTTTCCGGGTGGCCGGGTTCACGCTGATGTGCGTGCCTGTCGCGTCCTCCAGGCAGGTGTGCAGGGTGGCCCGCCAGGTCCTGATGCTGTCCGGCTCGTAGCCCCTGGCCCTCTCTGACCGGGCCCATTTGCCGATCATCTCCTCGCTGATGTCGGCGAGGGCTTTGTGCTGGAAATACGGCAGCAGGTGGTACACGAGGTGCTGCCGGTAGTTCTCCATCGTGGACTCGGCCAGGTCCTGCTTCCTGTACCACGCGCTGGCCCACTCCCCGAACGTGACCAGCCCCGCACGCGGGTCGATCCAGTCGCCGCCGCGGACCGCTGACTCGGCGTCGTCGGCACCATGCTCGGCGTCCAGCTTCGCCGGGTACCTTATGACCCGGCCGCCTGCGTCCCGCACGGTGAGGTACCGGCCGTCAGGGTCCTGGTACCGGCCGCGCCAGTAGTCGCCCTTCGGGGATCTCACCCGCTCCGCGTACGCCATCAGCTGTCACCATCCAGGATCTCCCCCGCTCTCGCGACGGCCAGGTCGAGCGTGGACGATCCCAGCTCGGCCTCCAGGTCGCCGCAGGTCTCCCGGACCCGCTCGTACCTGCTGCCGCCGCGGTCCCTCAGGGTGCGCGCGGCGGCGCGCGCGGCCGCGTCAAGCCGCGCGACCGCCCGGGCGGTCTCGTCGTGCGCCTGCCTCAGCGATGAGATGGCACCTTCGACCAGCGCCATCTCGGCAGCTTCATCGCCGGCCCAGAACAGCCTGTCGACGGAGATGCCGAGGATGTCGCATACGGCGCGGCCCTCGTACATCTCCATGCGCCGCCCCGAGTGCTCCACCTTGTAGACCGTGGACTGGAACCAGGGGAAACCCCGCTTCACCATCTCGCGGGCGAGGGCTTCCTGGCTCATGCCCCGGAACTCCCGGTACCGGCGCACGTTATCGCCGACCTCCCGCGGATGCTCCCGCTGCGGCTCCTCATCACCTGGCGACATGTGACAAGACATTACATGATCATGGTTTCGTTGCCAATCCCGCCATAGTCGTGACAAGATGATTTCAGCATGGACGGGGAAACCCGGAACGGATGACTGGAGGTGCCGGTGCAGGACCGCGACGTGGCCCCGCAGAGGGAGCCGCTCATGTCGTCAGCCGAGCTGGCCGCGTACCTGGGCGGGGAGATCACGGTCAGCGCGCTGGCCGCATGGCGATCGAGAGGCACCGGGCCGGACTGGATCAAGGTCGGGCACGGCGTGCGCTACAGGCCGGCGGCGGTCGAGGCGTGGCTGAAAGCGTGCGAGCGCGCAGGAAAGAAGGCGTCATGACCTCCGGGGCACCCGTTCTGTTCAGCGCCGAGGAGGCGTCACCCATCGTGCACAAGTCCGCCAACTGGCTGAAAGTCCACGCGCGGACCGGAGCGATCCCGTCAACGAAGCTCGGGCGGACGACGCTGTTCACCCCTCAGCAGCTCGCCGAGATCGCCCGCGCCGGCGCCAGGGCGCCGGCGCCGGGTGCCTCTCTGCCGTCACGGGCGCCTCAGCGCCGCCAGGCCGACGATCCCGGCGACGGGACACTCCAGGCCAGGACTCCGCGCCGCAAGCTCACGAAGGGGTCGGCGTGACTGCCCGGGGTGAGCTTGCGGCACCGGCCCGGACCATCCGGGCAGCCGGACCTCAGGACTCCCTCCCCGCCGCAACCCGGGGACGGTTACCGGAGCGCCGCCGCAGGGGCTGCGCTGCACAAACGGAAGGAAACGAGCTGTGAAGCTCATGCACAGGAGCAAGTACTTCTTCGGGCTGACCGCGCTCACGGCAGGCATCCTCGGCGGCGGGACCCTCGCCGCCACCGCCTACGCCGCAACCCCGTCCTGCGGGCCGTCCTGCGTGGACGTTTTCAGCGACCAGTTCGGCGACGGCGTTACCGGCCACCCGGGCTTCCTGATGGACTCCGCGAAGCAGGGTGTCGCGACTGGTACGTCGATCATCCTGTTCCGCGAGTCGAACCATGACCCGGCCGAGGACTTCGTCTTCGAGAATCAGGGCACGGTATCGGACTTCGCCCAGGCCGGCCTTGTCAGCCCGATGACCTCTCTGCACTACGGCTGCATCGCGGGCACTGTCGCGTTCCCGACATGCGTGTTCGGGACCGACGAAAGCGACGGGAACGCGAACCTGGATGCGTACGAGATCGAGTACACCCCGTTCGGTGCCGCGACCGGCGAGTGCGCCGGACTCGCCGCCACCCCTGTTGCGGGCGAGAAGGTGACGCTGCAGCCGTGCGGCGTCTCCGGCAGGACAGTGTGGATCGTCGACGCCTTCGATGGCAGCGGCGGCCCGGAGCAGTTCGGGGACAGCAACAGTTTCGGCGAGTCGACGGGCACTGAGGACGGCGTTCCCCTGATCAACGGGGCGAACACGAACTTCTCTCACCCGTTCGTCCTCACCTACCCGGATGGCTACCCGACCGACCAGCCGCGCCCGGTCCTCCAGGTGACGAACCTGACAGGCTTCTTCCGCGGCATCTTCCCGGACAACACGACGGCGACGATGGACGTGAGCAGCAGCCAGCTGTGGGACGCGCTGACGGGGACCGTCCAGCGCTGACGCGGCGAAGTACGGAAGGCGGCCGTGATGGCATACACCAGGGTTCGGGTCCCTGGGCGGCGCGCATGCCGGGCGAAGTACTGCAGAGCCCGTCATACCGGCACATTATCCCGGACTCCGGGAGTATCCTTTCTGACCGTTAACAGACAACCCCGGATGGTGATCACGATGGACGGAACCGGAGAGGGCGCCGCGCCTGGGACCGTGCCGATCGCGTACCGGTACCGGGTCCGGGGCCCGGTACAGGACCCGGTCATGGCAGAGGTCCGCCGCGTGCACGAGCTGGCCAACGAGGACGTCGCGGCCGAGCGGAAGTACCAGGAGGAGAAGGACGCCGCCTGGGAAGCTGACCCGCAGGTTACCCCGATCCTCGCGGCCCTCCGCGAGGCGGAGGGGGCCGCCGAGTCCGCCGGGCAAGCCCTCTCGAGGGCGAAGTCCCGCCTCGGGTACGCGAAGCGGCAAGGGAACCCGGCGGCCATCATCGCCGCGGAGGATGCGGTGCGGGCGGCGAAAGCAGCCCTTGCCCTGGCGAGGGAAGCCGCAGCTGCGGCGGCGGCGCAGCTCGATGTTCTTCCCCGGCAGGTGGTGATCCCGCTGAGCCACCCGCCGTAGGAGAACCAGCACACCGGGATCTGCGCGGCCAGCGCCTTCCGCAGCGCCTGCGCGGTCACCATGGCGTTGCCGCGTATGCAGATCTGCGACACGTCCAGGACCCGGACCGACGACAGTTCCGCGCCTTTCAGGCGGACCTCGAAGCGGCGGTGGACTCGACGAGCTCGGTCAGGCAGTCGGTACCCTGGACCGCACCCTCGAACTCGACGCCGATTTCCACCACGCACAGCTGGTAGCCGAACCCGGCCGGGGGGATGATGTACAGTGCGGTCTTGGCGGTCGCCGCAGTGAGGGCCACGTCGGCGTTGGTCCAGGCGGTGTAGAGCATGCCGGGTCCTTCCGGTCTGAGAGGGTGTTACCAGGCGGCTGCGCGCTGTACGGCCTGGCCGGCGATCAGGGGAGGCCTCCCTGCCGTCGCGGCCGTGACGGTGACCTCGGGGTCCATCCAGTAGTTGGTGGCCTGGAAGCTGGTGGTGGGGAACGCCAGCGGCCCGGAGTTGTCGAATGCGTCCTGGCCGTGCGCTGCACCGGCGTTGTTCGGCGCGGACAGCGGCCCGTTAGTGATGCCGCCCGAGCCGGCGCCTGTGTCCCAGTAGTTGTGCGTGCCGCTGTACCAGTTGAAGCCACCAGAATCGAATACAGCGGCGACATAGTTCGTGCTCACGGTGAGGGACGGCGGGCTGCTGAACGACGCCCGCACCCAGCCGCTCCCGGCCGCGCCGGCCCACGTCGCTGACTCGCTGTGCACGAGCGTCCCGCCCGATACTGCGAACAGGGCGATGGTCTCCGGGAGGGACCCGGCGCCTGACGCCGAGAAGAACAGAACCTGGCCGGGGGCGTCAAGGGAAACCGGGTATGCCGCTGCCGGCTGAGGGAGGATAATCCGCCATCATGAGCACCGAGCTGGAGAAGCTTGTCATCCGCAAGACGTTCCGGGTTCCGCTGCCTGCCGGGCCTGCGGGCAACGGCGCATCAGCGGCCAGGCAGTTCGACGCGGTCCTGATGTGCGCCGGGTTCAAGTGCTCGGCGGACCTGCTTGCGCAGCTCGGCTGCGCTCACAACGCAGCAGCCTTTCCTTCGGAGCTGCCATCTAGGAGGGTTCTGCGAAACGGTGCTGGCCTGCGGTTAGGTGTCGTGGCTGGTCAGCGCGGACCCCAGATCCGGCCGCTGTCTACCCCATGTTCCGGGTACCCTGGTGGCCGGGAGTTCATCTCCCGGACCGTGAGGGGGTGGTCACGTTGGTACCCAGCCTGACCTTGCAGCCTCTCCGGAAAACCCATGCGGGATAACCACACTCCGCCCGGTTCCGTCGCGGGCATGCAGGTGCTCCTGGAAGAAGCGGGGCGTCACGGCTCGCCGTGGTGATGCTGTGGATTCGCGGCAGGGCATGGCTTGGACGGGACGGTCACCTGCATGGCCGTCCCGTTCCGTTTCAAGAGCCCCTGATCGGGACTGGCGTTGCGTGCGCTAGCCAGGGGAAGCTGACGACATGAGCGATTATCAGATCGTTGGCCCTTTTGAGAGTCACCGTGTGGTCGTAGATGGCCACCGGGTCCCGTTCCTGGACGCGATGCCAGTCAATGGCGGGAAGATCGGGCTCCTGCTGGATGGCCGGTATGCCCTTGACATTTCCGTGGCCGACGCGGACGCGTTCATCCCGTGGATCGCCGACGCGATCGCGATCGCGATGGGCTATACCTGCCATCCGCGTGCCGGGAAGGAACCGGTTCGCGCCAGTCCCTTCCCGGCTGATCATGCTATTGACTGGATCAGGACGGATGCGGATTTACGGGCACGCAGGCAGGTTGTCCAGGTTGTTGTCCCAGTACTTGTCCGAGTGCGAGCGGAGCGTGTCAAGACCGCAGGCGCAGTGGTACTTGGCTACGGGCGCTTCCGTCCCCGATGACGGGCTCGCAGTGCGGAACCTGTGTCCCGCATCGATTGCCTGGTAGATCTCCTCTACGGTGAACTGCTCGCCGCCGACGCCCACGCTGACGATGTGGTGATGGCCCGCAGCGGTGCGCCCGCTCATCCGGACGCACGTGATCAGGAATTCGCTCATTGAGTTCCCTTTCGGTTAGGGAACAGAACGGCGCGCCTGCTGCCGGCGGCAGCATGAAAGCGCTAACGTAGCCAGAGCCGCTGCGAACGGCCGCTACGTTCCGTGAGTTCCCAACCGGCAATCGTTCCACGGAACGAGGCCAGGAACGTGCAAGCCACGCCGGGCGGGTCCGGGGTCATCCTGGATCTTGCCCGGCGTCGTGCTGTCGGCGGGCTACCCTGCTGCGGGGATGGTGAGGTAGACCCAGGCGGTGCGCCCGCCGGCGTCCCCGATGATGCCCCAGTTGCCGGGTCCGGTGAATGCCTCTATCACGTCAAGCCCGTGCGGCCTGCCGTCGTCGTGCGGCTGGCTGTTCCATGCGCCGCCGCTGTCTTCCACTTCTATCCGCAGGGTGCTGCCGGTGATCCCGGCGCGGAGGGTGAACGTCCCGCCGTTGCGGGATGCGCTGTGCAGGACGGCGTTGGTGGCGAACTCCGACGCGATCAGCAGCGCGGTGTCGGTGACGGGGGTGTCGCCGAGCAGGCCGGCGAGTGCTTTCCGGGCGTGCCTGACCTGCGCGGGCTCGGCGGGGTAGACGGCATGGAGCAGCCGCATTGAGGTCTCGACTGCCGTGTGTTCCATCGCTGTCCCCTCCGTACTGTGCCGGCTATTGCCGATCACAGCGTGAAAGGGCACGCTTGGTTTACGTGACGAATGCGCCTGCCACGATCCGCCACTGTGCTGCTGGAGGCTTGCCACGATGACCAGACGCGACCCGGACACCGACCCCCGCGCGTTCCTCGGCGGGGAACTTCGCCGGGCCCGGATGACGGCCGGGTTCAGCAGCCAGGAGGCACTGGCCGCCCGGCTCGGGTTCGACCGGACAGTCGTCACGAAGGCGGAGACCGGGGAGCGCCCGCCGACACCGGACGTGCTGTCGGCGTGGTGCTCCGCGTGCGGGCTGGATGAGGATCTGTTCACCCGGCTGGCGAGGCTGGCGCGCGCCAGTGACGGGCCGGTCCCGACGTGGTTCGAGGACTGGCTTGAGGCTGAGCATGAGGCGCAGTCGCTGCGGATATGGTCCCCGGTGCTGATACCGGGCCTGCTCCAGACGGCGGAGTACGCGCGGGCGCTGTTCCTTGCGGCACAGTCCGATACCAGCGAGGACATGATCGACGGGCTGGTGTCGGCGCGGCTGGAGCGTCAGGCCGTGTTCGAGCGGGGCGACCCGCCCGATACCGTGGTGGTGCTGGACGAGGCGGTGCTGCACCGCCTGATCGGCTCGCCGCAGGTGATGCACGACGCGCTGGTGCAGGTGGCCGAGTGGTCACGCCGCCCGTTCCTGGTGGTGCAGGTGATCCCTGCCGTCAACGGGGCCAACGCCGGACTCGGCGGTGCGTTCGACATCGCCAGCGCGGACGGCATGCCGGACACGCTGCGGATGGAAGGCGTGGAGGACCAGACGGTCGAGAAGCGCTCACTGGTACGCAAGGCGGCTGTAGCGTTTGACCGGGTGCGGGGAGATGCGCTGTCACGGGGCCAGTCACGGGACTTGATCATGAAGGTGGCGGAAGAGAAATGGAAAACGTGAACGGCTGGAGGAAGTCCAGCTACTCAGGGAACGGCGGCGGCAACTGCGTCGAAATCGGGCAGGACGCCGACGGGACGATCCTGGTCCGCGACACCAAGCAGCACGGCAGTGGGCCGGTCCACCGCTGCGCCCAGGCCGAGTGGCAGGCGTTCATCGCCAGGGTGCGCAGCGGCGGGTTCGGCCTCGACGAGTCCGGACGCCTGCCGTTAGGCCGACGAACTCAGGGACGCGCATACGGGGGCATTCCCGTGCCGGGGGTGCCCCTTGGTCATGCCCGCGTTTCGGGTTGAATCACCGGTTCCGGGTACGAGCCTGTGTGCCCGTTCGGGCTGGCAGACGGCGGCGCGGGTGCATCATCCACGTAGACAAGGTCGAGGACGTTCTTCGCTGTCTCAAGCCAGTGCTCGCGCTGCTGAGGTGTGTACCGCTCGCCCTCAGCCGGCAGTCTGTCCACCAGCGCCTGCATCAACGGCGGTAGTGAGTGCGACGGCGGTAGTGAGTGCGACGGCGGTGCCGGCGTTGGCATCGCAAGCACCACTTCTGCTTCTGGATGAAACACTTCCGCAGGCTCCTTGCGCTCGGGCACGGCACTACGCCCGACTGCGATGCTACCTCCGTTGGGGCGGATGAGCCGGTCGCGACCCGAGCGGAAGAATCCGGCGGTCTCTGCGCTCCGGATGAAGACCTGACGCGCCCTGGTCGCCCGGTGCTCGGGTACTCCGAGACGCTCGATGTCCACGTCGATGACGTCTACAGCAGGCAGCTTCCCGCCGTCGGCGGCGTACCGGTCGAACAGTTTCCCGTATAGCTCCACGCTCAGGAAGGCTTCCGCCAGCATGTCCACGTCCGAGGGCGACGCGGCCATGCGCCGTCCGATGTCGGTAAGGACCAGCTCACTGCCGACAGTCTCTGTTGCACCGAACATACGGCCGGCGGCCGTCCGCCCCCGGAACGCGCCGCTGGTCCTGACCTGGTCCAGTGAGCTGGCAAGCTCATCAAATCGGCACCTGCCGCCCCGTCGGCCAATCAGGCACGCCATTTCCACTACGTCCTTGAGCGGGATGATCGGAAAGGCCGTCGGGCTCTTCCCGTCCTTCACGTGTCCCCTTGCGCTCGGCATGGCCGTTCCTCCAAGTGTCGCCAAGAGCATCTTAGCGGGAACACCGGACCGATTCAGCAACTCGCCGAGGGACATGCGCGCCTACACCGATCCGCCCGGAGGGACACGCGAGGCGGCAAGCCCATCACCGCGCCCCACGCACGCCTTCAGTGCGCTAAGCTCCGGTGGGAGCGCGGCTTACTTCCTGAGTTGGGAGCGAATGCCTATGAGAGAAGCCGCCCCGGGAGGACCGACGGGCTCAGACACCCAGCCCTCCCGGGGCTAACTCTGGCTGCGGGGCCATACCAGTGGCTCCGCAGCCTCCAGCCCCAGTAGCTCAGTCGCATAGAGCGCCGGCCTGCTAAGCCGACAGTCGCAGGTTGGAACCCTGCCTGGGGCACGATTCAGCCTGCGCTACTTGAGGCGCTGCTTGAGAGTATAGCCAGGCGTGGCCAATCGTCCACGCCACACCGGCTTCTCAGCATCGTCGCGGCAGGCGCGCGGCCGGATTAACCCGCGAGTTCGCCCATATTAGAAAAGCAACAATTCCTGCCGATGGCGGCTTTCAGGACCCCTGAAAATGTCAGACCCAAGCGATATAGTCGAAGAGAAGGGAAAAGGAAATAAAGGGCGACCCCCGCGAGTGCTGGTAACACTCCGGGGGCCTGGACCAGGAGATGCAACTCCATGGCCGCTTCGACCGTATCACTCCCGCGCGATGCCGCACAGGTTGCCGCGCTGCTGGACAGCCCGGAGATCACCGGGCTCATCGCCCAGCTTGAGGCGACCCGGTGGACGGGCCGGCCCGGCTACCCGGTGCGTGCCATGGTCGGCATCACGCTGGTCAAGTCCGTGTACTGCCTGCCCACGTGGACGCGGACGGTCGCGCTGGTCGCTGACCACGCCGGGCTGCGGGACGTGCTGGGTGCGGCCCCGTCCACGGACGCGTGCTACAGGTTCACGGTCAAGCTGCGGACCCATGGGGACATGCTCACGTCGTGCATTGAGAAGGTGCTGGCGGAACTGCATTCCCTCAACCCGGAAATGGGCAGCGCGGTCGCTATTGACGGGTCCGACCTTCCCGCCTACGCGAACGGGCAGAAATACGTGTCACGCGGCGGGAAACTGCGCGAGAAGTTCTCCGACCCGGACGCGACATGGGGTCACCGCTCGTCCATTTCCACGCGCAGCGGCGGCGGGTATTACGGCTATAAGGTTCACGCGTGCGTGGACATCGTGACCGGGCTGCCGGTGGCGTGGCAGGTGCAGACCGCGAAAGACAGCGAGATACCCACGGTGCCGGTGCTGCTCGACGCCGCGAACGGGCGCGGGTTCGCCCCGTCGATCGCGGTCCTTGACCGTGGCTATGACACTCAGGCGCTGTACACGCTGCTGGAAGAGCGGGACATCCGGCCGGTGATCCCAGTGCGGCAGACACCCGCCGTCAAGGCCGGCAAGCACCTGCCGCCGTCGTGCGAGCACGGTACGTGGACGTTCGCCGGGTCCGACACCAGGCGGGGAGCGTCCAAGTGGCGCTGCCCGTCCGGTGAGTGCACGCCCGCGTCCACGTGGCTGAAAGCGGACCGGCTGCACACCCTGATCCCGCGCAGCACGCCCCGATGGAAAAGCCTGTATCACCAGCGCGGCGCGGTGGAGCGGGAATTCGGCCGGCTCAAGAACGAGTGGGGCGCGCTGCCGCTGCGGGTCCGGCGCATCTACCGCGTCCGGCTCCACGTGGACCTGACCATCTTCGCCCAGCTCGCATCCGCGCTGCTCATCGCCCGGACATAGGCAGCCCTGCCTATTACCCCGCTGCTGGCGGGGTCGCAGGCATGCCCGGACACGAGAATTGCGGCCATGAGATCGCGCCCGGTCCCGCGCGGACACGCACTACCGGACAGACAGGACAAAACCGCAGGCCGGACGCTAACTCCGGAACCCGGAACCCGCGCCGCGCTGAGTTTCGCGGCTCGTTTCGGGGTTCCCTCCTAGCTTGACTTCTCCCCTTCCTTCAGGGAGGGGATTCTCGGCCCTCACGGGCCGGGGTTCCTGTTTCACGGACGGTCGCCTACCAGCACTACGTGCGGGCAGGTCTTACGCCATCTCCGCAGGCAAGCACTGCCAGCCCGGCAGCTCGTATGTTCCTCGCGGCGTTGATATCCCGGTCGTGGACTGTGCCGCACGCGGGGCACGCCCATTCCCGGACGTTCAGCGGCATCGACGCGGCCAGGCGGCCGCACGCAGAGCATGTCCTGCTCGACGGGTAGAACCTGTCGACCGCGATGACGGTGCGGCCGTACCAGTCCGCCTTGTATTCCAGCTGCCTGCGGAACTCCGACCAGGACGCATCGGAGATCGCGCGGGCCAGGGAATGGTTCCTGAGCATGTTGCGGACGGTCAGGTCTTCGATGATCACCGTTTGGTTCTCGCGGATGATCCTCGTGGACAACTTGTGCAGGAAATCGGTCCTGCGGTCGGTGATCCGGGCATACACGCGGGCGACCTTGACGCGCGCTCTGGCCCGGTTGCGGGAGCCTTTCTGCTTGCGGGCCAGGTTCCGCTGCGCCTTCGCCAGCCGGGCGCGGTCCCGTTTCTCGCACTTCGGGTTGGTGATCTTCTCCCCGGTCGACAGGGTCACCAGCGACGTTATCCCGGCATCGACCCCAACCGCCGATGCTGGCGCCGGGGGAAGCGGCTCGATCGTCTCCTCGACCAGGATCGAGACATGCCACCGTCCGGCCGCGTCCCGGCTGACCGTCACCGTGGACGGCTCCGCGCATTCGGGCGGCGGGCGGGACCAGCGGATATCCAGCGGGACATCCATCTTCGCCAGCGTGATCTGCCCGTCCCGGTAGCGGAACCCCGAGGTTGTGAACGTCGCTGATGCCCGCGACTTCCGTTTCGATTTGAACGTCGGGTACCCGGAGCGTTTGCCCCAGAAGTTCAGGTATGCCTGCTGGAGATGCTGGAGCCCCTGCTGGAGCGCGACGTTGGATACCTCGTACAGCCAGGATGTCTCCGGGTCCGCTTTCCACTGGGTGAGCATCCGGCAGGTTTCCGCGAACGTGACCCGCTTCTGGTCCTGTGTCCACGCCCGGGACCGTTCCGCGAGCGCCCGGTTGTACACGTACCGCACCGACCCGAACGTCCGGTTCAGCAGCTCCGCCTGCTCCGGGGTCGGGTAGAAGCGGTACTTGTACGCCCGCTTCACCACCCGGCTGCTCACGCTGAGATACTAGCACACTCATATTTCACTGCCTTTACTGAGCCGCGCTAGGAGGGATCGGCGATAGGACCGGCGAAACCCGGTGCTGAGCGACCTGACATCGAGCGGGATGGCGGACTGACCTGGACTTTTGTCCTCTGTGTCCAGTTAGCGGGTGCCGTGCGGCCGCGCAATTGCGTGTGAGGCGGGTTTCCCGTGTCCGGGCATGCCGGTGGTCCCGCTCGCGGCGGGGTGCGGGACGGGCAGGTTCTAGGTCCGGGCTTTGAGGAGCGCGGCGGCGAGCTGGGCGAGGATGGTCAGGTTCACGTGGAGGCGGACTTTCGCGAGTCCCCGGACGCGGAGCGGCAGCAGTGCCCACTGGTGCTTGAGGACGCCGAACTCCCGCTCGACGGCGCACCGCTTGTGGTAGTACGCCTTCCACCGTGGGGTGGTGCGCGGGATGAGAGTGTGGAGCCGGTCAGCCTTGAGCCAGACCGACGCCGGCTTACACTCGCCGGTCGGGCACCGCCACTTCGACGCTCCCCGCCTGGTGTCGGACCCAGCGAATGTCCATGTGCCGTGGTCGCAGGACGGGGGAAGGTGCTGGCCGTCCTTGACGGCCTTGGTTTCACGCAGCGGGATGACGGGGCGGATGTCCCGCGACTCGATCTCCTCATAGACAGCCTGCGAGTCGTACCCGCGATCGAGCACGGCGACACCCGGCGTGAACCCGAGCGCGGTCACGGCGTCCAGCAGGTCCGGCACGAGTGGTATCTCTGAGTCCTTCGCAGTCCGGACCTCCCACGCCAGCGGCAGCCCGGTCGCGACGTCAACGGCCGCGTGAATTTTATAGCCATAGTACCCGCCGCCCGATCGGGTGGAAATGGATGAGCGGTGACCCCATGACGCATCCGGGTCCGAGAACCGCTCCCGAAGTTTCCCGCCACGGGAAACGTATTTCTGCCCGTTCGCGTAAGCGGGAAGATCCGAGCCGTCAATAGCAACGGTGCTGCCCATATCCGGGTGCAGGGAATGCAGTTCCCCGAGAATCCGCGTGGTGCATTCCGCCAGCATTGCGCTGTGCTTGCGGAGCTTGCGGGCGAACCTGTAGCACGCGTCCGTGGACGGGGCAGCGCCGAGCACGTCCCGCAGCGCGGCATGGTCACGGACCAGGGACACGGCCCGGGTCCACGTCGGGATACAGTACACGCTCTTGACCAGGACCAGGCCGAGCAGGGAGCGGAGCGGGTAGCCGGGACGGCCGGTCCACCGGGTCGCCTCAAGCTCACCGATCAGCGCGGCGATCTCAGGGCTGTCGAGCAGAGCGGCGACGTGCGACGCGTCGCGTGCTATGGTCGGAGTGGCCATGGAGTTGCGCTCCTTGGTCCAGGCCCTCGGACGTTGGCGCGTCGCGGGGGCCGCTTGCTATTTCCTTTTCTTCTCACTCCGATAATAGCGGCAGGGTCTGACAAAAAGGATGCACAGACGCCCCGGAATTTCCACTGCTTAGAAAATTCCTGGGGCCGACTCGATCCTGACAAGGCGGAACAGGCGGCCACTCTGCCGACCAGCGAGGGTCCGCGTGCGCTCTTCCTCAAGCGTGGCAATAATGCGCTGATCGAGACTGGCCCTAACCGTCTCCATCAGCTCCAGTTCTATAGCGCCATGAATTTCTGGGCCTGAATCCGGTTCGAGGTAGAAGATGCGGCGCTTTGTGCGAACCCCGTCCAGACGGCCGGCAACCGTCACCGTGCGGCGGTCAACCCGCGATTCACCGAGGCTGCTCTTGAGAACCGTCGCTTGCTCCTGTGAGAGAACCGAGTCGATCTCTTCGCCGTCAGCCGAGGCCATGTGAAATCCGAGGCCGGCCGCACTTTGCGGCACCGCGCGCGCGATGTCGTTGACTGCATTACGGACGGTCAGGCGCTGAGCCAGCACTGCGTCGAGCGAGGCATCGTCATCCGTCGATCCTGGGAGCACACTGACAAGTTCCCGGACTGCCCGTTCCGCAAGCGTCTCAACGGTGAGACCAAGGATGTCCTCGTGGGTCCTGGGCTCAGGGAACCCGAAGATGATCACGTTGCCGGTCTGGCCTCGCTGGATCAATCGTGCCCGTTCGCGGTCGGCGGCGAGTGCGCTGGACCTGTCCGCGTTAGGGAAGCTGATTGTGTGGCCGAGTTTCGCAGTCGCGTCCTGGACAGCCTTTGTGACCTGCGACGAGTCGTAAGCATCGATAGTGCGCACCCCGGAGACGACAACCCGGAGTAGCGGAATCTCACGGCCGGAAAACTTCGCCTCCGCAGCCAGCAGCGACGCGCGGGCCAGCTTGTCCAGCCACGAGTCGCCCGTGATCTCCTGCCGGGCCTCGCTGAAGCTCTTGGTCACCACGTCACCTCCGCAAAGCCTTTGACCTGGCCATCGATGACCACACCCTTAGCATCGACTACCCGCGACCACGTCTCCTGCCATGTCGCCTCCTGGCCAGGTGCGCACAGGTAGGCGTCTACCAGGCCGCCTATGGGCTGCAACCTGGAGAACCAGAGGTCTTCCGGGTGCGCGATGGAGACCTCCTTGAGGGTCAGGAGCGCATGAAGGTTCATGCGCGCCACATCAGGCAGCGACCTGACCGCAGCCCAGTCCATCGGCAGGACCACCACGTCCACATCCTCCGGTGGTTCCTCTCTGCACGTGGCGAAGCTTCCATCTATCCAAGCTACGCCAGCAGGAATGATCCTTTGCATTAGCCGGAGATGTGTTGTCAACGCGCTGAACAGCAGTTCCCGGTGATCCCGATGCGGGGCATCAAGCACGAAGCGGTCATAAATGCCAGGCATGTCTGACCGGTGCGCGCCAGCAGGTAGTAAACCCACTTCCGTCCAAGCTGGGAGTGTCATCACGATGCTCCCGGCCCAGCAACTGGATGCGCACAGAACGTAAGCCTCGTCAGCCGCAGCATTCCAAGTGACGATCCTGGTGCCATGAGGGTACAGTAATCACCCGCACTGGGCTAAAACCAGAGAGAGCGGATAACGAGGTTCATCCGATGCGATAACAGCCCTAACCATGCGTGCCGGGATCGCCGCAGCGCACACGTGCCAGGAACGTGCGCCAGTCAGCCGATGAGATGCGGTGCACTCGCCCGGTGCCGCTGTCCTTGGTGTCGCGGACCAGGATCGTCCCGTCCGCGTCCTGCCCCACTTCGACGCAGTTGCCTCCGCCGTTCCCTGAGTAGCTGGCCTTGCGCCAGCCGTGGTCTATGGCTTCCATATTTCCTCTGCCACCTTCAGAATCAGGTCTCTCGATTGTCCCCGTGACATCGCGTCCCCGCGCACCCGGTCGAACGCTACCGCCGCCTTGCGCACCAGGGAGCGCTTCTCTATCGTCTGGTCTTCCACGCCTTCCATCCGCAGCGTGTCCGGCATGCCGTCCGCCGCCGCGATGTCGAACGCGCCGCCGAGGCCCGCGTTAGCGCCGTTAGATGCGGGGATCACCTGCACAACGACGTTCGGCCGGCGGGACAGTTCCGCGACCTGCACCAGCGCGTCCCGCATGATCTCGTGCGTGCCGATCAGCCGGTGCAGGACCACCTCGTCCAGGACCACCACCACATCAGGCGGGCCGGCGCGGTCCAGGATCGCCCGCCGTTCCAGCCGCGCCGTGACGAGCCCGTCTATCAGGTCATCGCTGGTGTCGGACTGCGCGGCCAGGAACAGCGCACGGGCGTAGTCCGCTGTCTGGAGCAGTCCCGGTATCAGGGTCGGGGACCAGATCCGGAGGGACTGAGCTTCACCCTCAGCCTCAAGCCAGTCCTCGAACCACGTCGGTACCGGCCCGTCACTGGCACGCGCCAGCCTGGCCAGCCGCGTGAATAGTTCCTCGTCCATACGGCACGCCACGCACCACGCCACCAGCACGTCCGCCGTGGGCGGGCGCTTCCCTGTCTCCGCTTTCGTGACAACGGTCCTGTCGAACCCGAGCTTGGCGGCCAGCGCCTCCTGGCTGGAGAAACCAGCAGCCATCCGGCCGCGCCGAAGCTCGCCGCCCAGGAACGCACGCGGGTCGGTGTCAGGGTCGCGCCGTGTCATGTGGCATGCCTCCAGAATCACCGTGGCGGATCGTGGCGGGCAGTTCGGTCACGTAGCTAAAGCGTGCCCCTTCACTGTGTGATCGGCAATAGGCCAGCACAGCACGGAGGGGACACGATGGACGACACGGCGGCACCACCCGGCACCAGACGGTTCCAGGGAACCTACCCCGCAGAACCCGCACAAGTCAGCCACGCGCGCCGCGCGCTCACACAGGCGCTGCACGGCCATCCCGCCGCCGACGACGCGACCTTAGTCGCATCCGAACTCGCCACCAACGCCATACTCCATTCCGCGTCCGGGAACGGCGGTAAGTTCACCCTCCGCGCCGAGATCCGCCACGGTCACATCCGGATCGAGGTCGAGGACGCCGGCGGTCCATGGCGGCGAGGCCGCCACGCGGACGGGCGGGCACACGGACTCGACGTGACCGAGATCCTCACCGGACCCGGCAACTGGGGTATCACCGGGGACGACACCGGGCGCACCGCATGGGCACTCATCCCCACCCCGCCACCGGGTAACTGAGCCGGCCGTGCCGGCCGGACCACCGGGCATGCGGACAGGTACGCTCCCGCGCCGGGGCGGATGAGGGAAACCCCGGAAACACCCGCCAGCCGGCACGGCCACACATTCGATTTCCGCAGCGGATGGCAGCCCCGCACAACGCCGGGCTGGGCCCGGATGATCAGATGGCGGCCGGGATTTCCTCGCAGTACGAACGGGTGACCGCCTTCGGCAGTGTCTCGTTGGTCACCCGGACTGAGAAGACGATGACGTTCTGGGCGTCCTCGCGGGCCAGCAGGTTCAGGCTGGCCAGCCGGATCACGTCGCTGAAGGTGATGCCGCGCCTCTTGGCGAAGCGTCGCAGTGCCGCGACGAGCGGCGGGTCGAGCCGGGCGGACACCATCTGGTCCAGGCGGCGCGGCTTCCCGGCCTGCCCGGCGTCTTCTATCAGGCCCTGGGGGCGGTCGGCGGTCATCGTCCCCTCCATTTCTGCCCGGTCAGCTTCTCCCACTGCCGGATCTCAGCGGTCTCGGCCGGCCACCCGGTGACCGGGCGGAGCCAGTCGCCTCTTTTCTCCGATTCCTTCAACAGTACGAGCCACACCCGGGACAGTGCCAGCCCCACGATGGCCCATTGCGCGGTCATGGTCTTGAAGTTCACCTCGGCCCATACCCCGGCGAGCAGTTCGTACACGACCAGCTCAGCCTGCGCTCCGAGGTGGTCCGCCTGCTGGCAGTGGAGAAGGTTGTTCGTGGCCGGGTCCGGGTCGGATTCCGGGTCATCCCAGTCGATCAGGTCGTACTTCCCCACGTCGAGCAACTTGCCCTCCTCTGCTTGAGCCTTGGTAATACAGAAGATATCATTCGTGTATGACACAGGAGAGCACCGCCCCCGACTCGCCAGCCCGGCTGACAGCAACCAGGGTCGTGGCGTTCTTCGCATCCGACCACGCTGCCTCAGGGGCAGACGGCAAGGTGTACGTGAACGGCGGGTTCATCACGCTGCTGCGCTTCCACGCCTTCCCGGCGCTCGTGCCAACGCTCGGCATCACCGCAGTGCTCGAACTTCCGTTCCAGGACACCATGACCGACCGGATGATCCGCGTCGGCGTGCGCGGCGAGAACGGCCAGGAGCTGCCGGTCCGCGTCGAGGCGGGGTTCCGCACCGCACCGTCGCTGGAGGCCCACTTCGGCGACCCGGCACAGGTGCCGTTCGCCGTCACCGTGACCAACGTCGAGATCCCGGCGCCCGGCATGTACACGCTCGTACTGTGGCTCGATAGCAAGGAGATGGCTACCTACGCGATCAGGGCGATCCAGACACCCATGGCGCCCGTCCAGTTCCCCATCCAGTCGGGCCAGTAGGCCGGGCCGGCAAGCACCACGAGGAAGGAAGACCAGCATGCCAGAGTACAAGGTCCTCGGCAGGGGAACCGTCATGGTCGGCGGCACCCACAAGAGCCTGGCCGATTCAGTAGAGAAGAACCACGTCAACGAGATCGAGGGAATCCTCAACGCCCTCGGCCACGAAGGCTGGGAACTGATCAGCCTCCAGCCGCCGTTCGTGTTCAAGCGGGAGACTGCCCCCAGCTAGCCAAGCAGCAACAGTAGCCGTCAAGCGCCGCGCCAAAACGGAAACGGGACGGCCATGCAGGCGGCCGTCCCGTTCGATACATCAGCCGTCAGCGCGCTTGCGCCGTACACTCCTGGCAGCGCGGCGCTGGGGCATCTGCCCATGACTCCCCGTTCACCGTGGGGTTCTGAATCCTCCCGCAGATACTGACGGTGCGGTCAGACGGGTCAACGGCATGCGAGTAGTTGCCGTCCTCCTGGGAGGTTCCATACAGCAGGTCGTCCATGGGCGCATGTATACCAAGCTTGTCAGCCTTGGGCGCGCGCCTTTGGGGTAAGGATCATAAATTTTCAGCTCCAGCAGCGGCTCACCGAGGTCATCCGCGAGCAGGAGTCCCGCCCCGTGCCCGGCGACACCGGAGACCGGGCAGACACGCCCGGGGTAAGAACCGGAGGCGGCGTACACCCGGAAGCCAGCCAAGGCGTGGCGTGACGTCGAACGTCAAGGCAGTCACCGCAGACAGCAAGACCGGACGGCAGATCACCTGCCGCCCGTTCTTCACGTTCCTGGGGTAACCAGTACCGGAATCTGGGGTCAGCCCCACCCGGCAAGCCCCTGCCCGCACCGCCTACCAGGAGCTAAGGGTTTCGCCGAACCCTCCTAGGGCACGGGCTAACCCGGCCCTGAAGGACAGGGCTCGCGGGCCGCCGAGCTTCCAGCCACGGCTCCCCGCAGGGCCTTCGCCTTTCCCGGCCTCGCTGATGTTGCCGCTACGGGGGCGTTACCCCGCACAATCTTCGGAAGTCAGGTTCCCCCGCGATTCCCCTGGTGGCTCCCATCCGAATCCTCTTCCACTCGAACCGCCCGGGACTGCCCACCGGGTACGGCATAGAAGCGGGCCTGTTCATCACCCGTATTGCCGCCCTAGGACACGAGGTCATCGCGTCGGCCTTCTACGGCATCCAGGGGGACACCGGGAACTGGAAAGGTCACCTGGTCCTCCCGCCAGGCATAGACGCGTACGGATCGGACATCATCGCCGAGCACGTCAGGCAGTCGCGTGCCGACGCGCTCATCACGCTGATGGATGCGTGGGTTCTCGATAAGGGCCAGATCAGGGCCATTCACCAGGAGCAGGGCGTCCCGGTTGCGGCGTGGATGCCGGTCGACACGCTTGCCCTCGGCGAGCCCGACGAGAACTGGCTGCGGGAGACCGGAGCGTTCCCGGTCGCGATGAGCAGGCACGGGCAGGCCCAGCTCACGGCGCGGGGTTTCGACGCGGCGTACGTACCGCACGCCTGCGAGACCTCCGTGTTCAGGCCGGCACCGGACCGGGAGGAGGTGCGCCGCAGGTTCGGGCACGACGGACGCTTCATCGTAGGCATTGCGGCTGCCAATAAAGACAGTTCAAGGAAAGCTTTCGGCGAACAGTTCGAAGCGTTCAGCCGGTTCCACGCGCGGCATCCCGAGGCGATCCTGTCGGTGCACTCGGTCAAGGGCGGCGTGCCGACCGGGCTGAACCTCGTCAGGATGGCGCAGAGGAAAGGCGTCGCCGGCGCTGTCTCGTTCAGCGATCAGTACAGGATGGCCATCGGCGCGGTTACGGCCGCCGAGCTGGCCGAGTGGTATTCCGCGATCGACGTCCTGTCCTCCGCCTCGTACGGGGAGGGCTTCGGTATCCCCGTCCTCGAAGCCCAGTCGTGCGGCACGCCCGTAGTGGTGAACGACGCGACAGCCATGACCGAGCTGTGCGGCTCCGGCTGGAAAGTGCGCGGGCAGCCGTGGTGGAACGAGTGGCACGGGGAAAGCTGGCAGGTCCCGTTCATCGACGATATCGAGGCCGCCTACGAGGAAGCCTACGAGCTGACCATGTCGGGCGCCATCGAGGCGAAACGGCAGGCTACCCGCGAGTTCGCGCTCGGGTACGACGCCGACCTGGTGCTGGAGCAGTACTGGAAGCCGGTCTTGGCGCGGCTCGAGCAGATGCGCCAGGAGGACCGCCGGATCGTCCGCCACGCCGGCCTGGACTGGCGGGTAGACGGCCCGGAAGATCACGGTGACCGGCTCGGCCCGTTCCACGAGGAGTCCGTCGAAGACTCGCTCCTGTCGCTCCTCCCGCCCGGCGGGGTGTTCCTGGACGTCGGCGCCCACGTCGGGCACTACACCCTCCGTGCGGCAGAGGCCGCATCGAAGGTGATCGCCGTCGAGCCGAACCCGGCTACCGCAGCGAGACTGCGCGACAACATCGCCCTCAACGAGCCGGGGAACGTCACGGTCCTCGAGGTCGCCGCATGGGACGAGAACGCCCTGCTGCGGCTCGACTCACCTGCCGGGCATGAGCGGGACGGGTCCACCCGGGTCATCCCCGATGACGGCGGCACCGTGACCGGCTGCCCGCTGGATGACCTGCTCGCGGATGAGCCGCGCATCGACCTGGTGAAGCTAGACGTGGAAGGCGCGGACCTGCACGCCCTGCGCGGCATGCGGGAAACCCTCAGCCGGCTGCGGCCGGTGCTGTGGATCGAGGACCATTCAGTGTACGGCTGTTACGACCGCAGCGAGCTGGTGGGGCTCCTGGGCGGATACGGGTACGAGGTGCGGCCGGCCGGGATGTACGGCTGCGCCCCTTACCTGGTCGCGCTGCCTGTCGCTGTGCCGGCAGCGGCGAGGGATGAGGTCATCGCGCGGCTCGCCGGAGCGTGGGACGCCGGGGAACTGGACGCCCGCGAGCTCGCTGAGCGGACCGCGGCAGCACATGCAGCCGCCACGGCGGCTGACCTGCGCGCCGTCACCAGAGACCGGGCCGGCGCTCAGTGAGGGACCTGCTGGTCATCACGCCGTCCCGGGGGCGCCCCGGCCGGCTGCAGGAAATGCTCGCGGCCTGCCTGAGCCTGTCAGGAGCGGCGACGGACGTTGCGGTCGCGGTCGACGACGACCAGGCGCTGCTCTACGCGGGCACCGTCCCCGGTAACTGCCAGGGTCGGGTCCGGATGTTCACCGGGCCCCGCGACACCCTCACGGGGTGGACAAACAAGCTCGCGAGCCGGCACTCCGGCCGCTACCGGGCCTTCGCGTCCCTCGGTGATGACCACCTGCCCAGGACCGGGAACTGGGACGGCCTGCTGCTCGCCGCGCTCGGGCGGACGGGGGGAACCGGCATCGCGTACGGGAATGACATGATCATGGGCGGCCGGCTTCCCACCGCTCCTGTCATCTCGGCCGGCATCGTGGAAGCACTCGGCTGGATGTGCGAGCCGTCGATGCGCCACATGTGCGTGGACCTGTGCTGGAGGGACATCGGCGAGCTCTCCGGCTGCCTCTCCTACGTCCCGGACGTGGTGATCGAGCACATGCACTGGGGCGTAGCCAAGTCGGCCCTGGACGCCACCTATGCCGACGCGGAGGCGCTGCATCAGGACGACCGGGACGCCTACGCACGCTGGCGGGACGACCGGATGGCAGCCGATACCGCGAAGGTAAGGGCGCTCGTCCGGCACTGCCTGCCGGACTGTGACCGCCTTGACGGACACGACGGCCGCGATGCGGGCGGGTGCATGGCAGGCGGAGCGGTCCTTCCGCCAGGGGCGCCGATGCCGCCCTGGTGCGGCCAGGATGCCGGGGTGGTCGCATCCTTACCGGCCGGGTCTGGGACCTGATCATGTTCGACGGTGAACTGGACATGCTCGAGATGAGACTGAACCATCTCGCCGGAAAGGTGCATCGAACGGTCATAACGGAAGCTAGCGTGACCCACCGCGGCGTCCCCAAGCCCCTGCGGTACACAGAGAACCGGGAACGGTTTGCCGCGTTCGCTGACTGGATCACCTTTGTGGAAGTCAGTGAGCTCCCTGAGGGGTCTGACCACTGGCAACGCGAGCACGCCCAGCGTGACGCAGCATGGCACCATCTGGCAGGCGTGCGCCCGGATGACATCCTCCTCGTCGCTGACTGCGATGAGATCCCATCTGATGCCGCGCTGGGGGGCTGCCCGGAGCAGGGGGCGGCGGCGCTGAGGCAGCGGGTCTTCCATTCTGCCTGCGACTGGGAGTACCCAGTCCCTCAGCTCACGTCAGTCGTCGTCCGCGCCGGATGCGTCAGCGGGCCGAGGAGGCCATCGCTGAGCCAGGTCCGCGACCAGCGTCACGCCCTTCCTGTCATCGAGGACGGCGGCTGGCATTTCTCGTGGCTGGGCACGGAGGCTGACCGTGAGCGGAAGCTCGCCGCCACCTGCCACACCGAGATGCCCCGCGCGGAATGGGAAGCCATCCGGACCGGCGCCACCTGGAATCGCGGCGAGCATCACGCACCCGACTCCGGCGTGGTCCCAGTGACTGTCGACGAGACGTGGCCGGCCTGGATCCGCGACGGCAGGTGCCCGCCATACTGGCTCCGGCCGCGCATGACTGAAGGCGCAGCGTGACGGCGATAGCAGGCGACTACGAGGCCAGGGCCGCCGCGAAGTCCGACATGCAAGGCCATATGAGATTCCTGCGCGACACTGCGGCAGCATTCACGAGACCGGTCATCATCGAGCTCGGGGTGCGTTCCGGGAACAGCACGGCGGCGTTCCTCTCCGGGACCGCCGGCAACGACGGCCACGTCTGGTCGGCCGACATCGAGCCGCCTGATGTGCCGGCGGACTGGAACGGGCTGCCCAGGTGGCATTTCCTCCAGGCCGATGACCTCAGCGTGCAGGCGCAGGAGTGGCTGCCTGCCACGTGCGACATCCTGTTCGTCGACACGTCCCACGCCACCAGTCACACCCTGGCCGAGCTGCGCCTGTACGTCCCGCGAATCCGCGCGGGCGGCCTCGCGCTGCTGCATGATACCGAGTGGATGCCGGACGGGGACAGGATGCTCGGCGAGCCAGGCGGACCAGTCACCGAGGCGCTGGGCATCTACTGCGCGGAGACAGGGCGGACCTGGGTGAACCGGCACGGCAGCTACGGACTGGGGGTCGTATGGGCATGAGCTGTGAGCCTGCGGTCATCGTGACGGCGCTGAAACGCCCCTACTATCTCCGCCAGACCCTGGAGTCCTGGCGCGGGGCGCGCGGCCTCGGCGGCGTGCACTCGTTCACCATCGCGCTCGGCTACGACGAGGCCCAGTTCGCTGAGCAGGTTGAGGTCATCAGCGATTTCCGCGCATCCTCCGGGCTGGGCGCCCGGGTGCGGATCAAGCCGGACTCCGCCGCGGCGGCGGCGTCAAGGGGCATGGGAAGGGCCATCGCGGAGGCCGCGGACCATGTGCTCGCTGACCCGGCGGCGGAGTTCGTCATCTTCGGCGAGGAAGACGTGGTGGTGTCTTCCGACGTCCTGGAGTACTTCTGCTGGGCGGCCGGCCTGTTCGCGCAGGACGAACAGGTTCTCGCGGTGTGCGCGCACAGCCGGGGCGGCCAGGGATGGGACCCGCACGAGCCGGCACAGGATACGGACGCGGACCAGTCGGCGGTCAGGCTCCTGCCGTACTTCAACGCGTGGTGCTGGGGCACGTGGCGCAGCCGGTGGGAGCGGGCCATCCGCCCGGTGTGGGACTGGGAATGCGACTCGGGGACGCGCGGCTTCGACTCCGGATACGACTGGCAGCTCAGCCGTGTCACGCAGGCCGGGTACGTCACCGTCGTCCCGGACGCGTCCAGGTCGCAGACCATCGGGCTGCTTGACGGCTGGGCCTCGACGGAGGCTTCGTTTGCGTTCTCGCAGGCCGGGTCATTCATGGCGCACCGCGAGCCAGTGAGGTACGCGGTCTCCCGAGGCGGGAACGATGCCGCCTGAGATGGCCGCCGCCCACCACCGGGCATGCGGAAGCCGCCCCGCTCCGGGCCGCGTGACCAGGAGCGGGGCGGTGCGTTCTTAGCCGGGGCTGAGGGCCTACATCTTCCCGAGGAGCTTCTCCGCTGCCGCGGCCGCCTCAGCAGCCGCCTTATCCGCCTCGGCGATCATCGCGGTGACCTCCGGCCCGGCTGAAGGGTCCGCCATCCTGGCGAGCGACCCGATGATGCCGGCGAGGGTGCCGATGCCGGCGAGCGCGGCCGGGATTGCCGTCCTGGCGTGCTCCGCGTCGGCGCGGAGGGCCGCGACTTCCGGCAGCAGGTGGTCGCGGAGGTGTGCCAGGAATCCCGGGTGCGACGGCTCAGGTACCTGCCCGGTGCCCGTCTCTGTCAAGGCGGTTCTCCTCTAGATGCCGTGCTGGCTGAGCCAGCGGGTGATGTCGGTGACGTCGCGGGCAGTGTCCGCGGCGACCTCGCGGATGAAAGCGGCCAGCTCGGCGAGCTGCGCGGCGGGTCCCGGTGCAGGGTGCGGCGGCGGCGCGGGCGGGGCCGGGAACGGGTTCGGCGAGCCGGTGAGCATCGCGAACTCGTTCCCGAGCTGGTGCAGGTCTACGCCTTCCGGGTCCCTGCCGTCGCGTCCCGCCCAGTCCTGCGACACGACCGCCCACGCCTCGCCGCAGTAGGCGCGCAGCCAGTCCCACGCAGCGGGAACGACCTTTCCCCAGGAGACCAGGTAGATGTACGTCTGGTCGTACCCGAAGGCGGTCACTGCATGGCCGCCGGCTATGCCTCCGTCGTCCGGCACCAGTGTCCACGGCTCGCCGGCGTCGAACTGAGCGAGGGCGGACTGCGGGAGCCGCACGCCGATGGCCGCGCAGCCCAGCTGGGCGACAGCGGTCCTCAGCTCGTCCTCATCGCCGTCCGCGAGCCGGGCGAACGCGGCGATCTTCTGCCCGGCGAGCCCGTTCCTGCGCAGGTCGGCGAGGCCGTCCTGGAGCAGCGCGCCGTTGTCGGTCGGGTTCTGGCCTGGCGGCCCGGCGGCCGGGTCGAAGCCCGTGACCCGGGTGTAAGCAGCGAGTATCTCGGCGTCGGTGACGATCACCTCGGTACCTTCACCGGCTGCGGTCTGCTGCTCGGCGATATGGCCGGTGCCTGCGAACACGCAGTCGCCCCAGTCCGTGTTCCCGAGCGTCCCCCATGCCGGGACGTGGCTGTACCAGTCCGCTGACGCGGGCGGGGGCGGCGTGGCGCGCAGGTGGGGGGTGAGCAGCAGCCGCGGCTTCGAGCGGTCCTCGGGGAGCCGGCCGAGCGGCCTGCGGGCAGGCATAGTCACGTGCCTCCGTTGCGTCAGGTCAGGGCGGACGATGCCGCGCGTCCAGGGGACGATGGGGGCCTAATTCCTCGGCAGCATCGCGATTATCCAGGCGAGGAGCCAGCAGGCGAGGCCGCCGGGGAGAAGCCACTGCGGATTGTCGATCCGGACCTGGCCGCCCGCGACGGCCGTGTCCGCGAGGAGGAGCAGCAGGCCGAACGCGGCGATCAGGAACGAGACCCAGTCCCTCACCGTCACGTCCCCGCTGACACCAGCGCAGGGCTGCCGTTCGCCCTGCTGACGGACAGGTAATCGACGTCATGCTCGGTGAACACAACGACGGCCTTGCCGGACTGCGGGATCATCAGCTCAGGCACGGTCTGCGTGAACCCCTTGCTGTACGAGTGGACCTCCACCCGGATGGCCGGCTGCGGCTGCCCGGCCAGCGACCAGTGCGAGGAGAACCCGATGGCCCTGAAGGTGCCCGCGGACGACAGGTCGACCGTGACGGCCGCCGTGGCGCCGGCCGGTCCGGACTGGTACGCGGGGAGCTGGAGCGGGGAGATGCTGACCATGTCGTCCTCCACGGGCTTCGGCGGTGCGGGCGGGGAAGGCCGGGGCCTGCCGAGCGCGCGGGTCATCGCCGCGGCGTCCGGGTAGTTCGCGACGTCCAGGTCGATGCCCTGCTGGCCGTACTGGTGCACCGCCCACGTCGTCCACGGACCGGGGACCCGGGGCGATCCCGGCGTGCTTGACGGGTCGGCGATCCACAGCGGATACCGCCCGAGCCCTGCGCAGTTCCCCGCCACGGCGAAGCTGATGAAGGTGTAGACGAGCGGCCGGCGCCCGGACGCGGAGCTCACGCGGGAGCAGAACCGGCGCGCCCACCCGGCGACCTGCTCAGGCGGGAGACCGTCCGTTACCTCCAGGTCGAGGGCGAGAACATCGGCGTCGAGCAGGCCGTTCTCGCGCACGTACGCCAGGAAGAAGGCCGCCTCCGCGTCAGGCTCGCCTGACGGGTGGGCGAAGTGGTACGTGCCTCGTGCGAGCCCGAGTTGCTTCAGTGCCTCCCACGCGGCGGGAAACAGCGGGTCGCGGAATCCGGTGCCTTCGGTGGCCTTCAGGATCGCGAAGCTCAGCCGGTACTGGCGTGCGAGGGACGCCAGGTCGAGTGCCCCGTTGACGTTGGAGATGTCCAGGCCGGAGATCACGGCGGGCTGCCTCCGGGCGGGGCATCCGGGTGATCCTGGCCTGTGTGCCGCCTGTACAGGTCTGCCATGATCCGGTGCGACTTGCGGGCATGCTTCAGCGCGGTCAGGGTGCCGCCGGCGGCGATGCACGCCCCGATGTCCGAGGTTACGTTGGTGTAGTTGCCGCCGATCAGTTCTGCGCTGGCACTCACCTTCACGCCGGCTAGTGGCAGGACGATCAGGTACACGCCGAGACCGATGAGCCAGATCACGTGGACGTGGCTGGACAGGAACCGGGGAACGCAGCCGAGCACCCTGTCGAGCCGTGTATGGGGTGCCCCGCTGCCGCCAGGAGCCGTCACGTCCCGCTCCGGTCCTGATCCGGGAGGAATTCCCACTCGTCCTTCGCGTACTTATCAAGCAGCCATGCCGGATATGTGACGCTGTGGATTCCTTTACCCGGATGGCGATGGTGGACATCGCAGAGGATAAGCAGGCCGCCTTCGCTATTGGCGAAGGCTTTGAATTCCTCGTCCGAATGGAGGCCAGCCTGCGGGAAGTCCGCGGCAACCTTCTGCCAGTCGATCTCATTCAGCCCCGCGAACTCGGCTACAGCGTGGTGCGCCTCGAGCTGGGCTGCGCCTGCGCAGCGGTGCCCTCCGGGCAGCCCGGCCTTCACCTGGGCGAGCGTCGCGCCGCCGATCCAGCACCCCGCGCCGAGCACGTGCACGAGATGGTGTTTCGCATGCTCGAAAATCCCGTAATGCGGGTCAGATTCGCGCGGGCCGTGCGGCGGGTACGCGACGGTCTCCCGGAGCGTACGCCGTTCAGTGTGCGCGGCTGCGTGGCCGTTCGCGGGCTCCGTCAACTCTCCGGTCCTTTCCTGCCGCCACCGGCCCGGTGGATGCGCCAGAACACCCAGCAGAGCCGCAGCAGCGCGAGCGCGACCAGGGCCGGGGCGGACACCTCGGCCCACGCCAGCCAGCCGGGCCTGAGGATGCCGCCGTCCACCCAGAACACCCACGTCAGCGGGACGACGAGGAGCGCGACGCACAGCTTGATCTGGACGATCGCGCTGCCGACGTCGTTCGCCCACCAGCGGTTCCCCGAAGCGGTGTATGCGGCGACGAGCGCGAACGGGGCGGCGGATGCTCCGAGCAGCCCCCACTTGTAGATCTCCTCCTCGATGACTCCGTTGCGGCCCAGCAGGAACCCGAGGGCAGCGTAGGCGCCGGCGAGGACCGCGAGCACGGCCCAGCTCCGCCATGTGACCCGCTTCAGCATGCGCTCACCCGCCTGACTGGTTCCCGCGGCCATGCGCGAGCGAGGCGGCGATCAGCTCGGCGAAGTTGTTGCGGTCTGCCGCAGCGCGCAGCGGCACGATGACCTTCTCGTGCGTCTCGCGCAGGCGCCGGCGGGACAGCTCGACTTCCTTCTCAGCCGCCGCGACCTGGCCGGCACCGTGTGGCAGGACCGGCCGCCTCATCCTGCGCCACCTCACTGGCCGGTGTCCTTGCCGGCGATCTGCGGCGTCGCGGGGGCGCCCCTGGCGTAGGCGGCGTCGGCTGCCTGCTTGTGCTCGTGCTTCTCCGCTGCGCGGTGCTCGGTGGCGAGGGTGGTGAGAGCGCCGATGAGCTGGTTGGTGACGGCGGCTGCCTGCGTGGCGTCGTTGGACCGCTGGCGTTCCAGGGCGAGTGCTTCCTGGAGTTTCTCGATCGCCTCGTCCTTCCGGGCGTTCTCATCCAGTGCCCGCGTGTGCGCCGGGCGGGGGACGAGCCAGCCGAGCATGATGAGGATCAGGACGATGCCGCCGAAGCCGAGGTTGGTCACGGCAGTGAGCAGCGCGGTGTCCAACAGCCCCCCCGTCCCTGCAAGGAAACTGGGGTGCGGTGCGGGCGGCCCCGTCTCTCAGGTGAGGGCGAGCCTGCGAATACGGCCAGTCAGGTCCAGTACGACGTGGGCTCGAAATCCGTCGTGAGGGTGATCTCCGCGCGGACGTCGCCGGACATGCCGCCGAAGACGAGGCGCCTGTGGATCTGGGTTACGCGGAACGTGCCGGTGATCCCGCCTGCGCCCACCTGCCAGTTCTGGACCGTGGCGATGTCGCCTACGTTGCCGCCGAGGACCAGCGGCCACGCTGCGGGGTAGGTGGCTGCATCGACATCGATGCTGTCGGCCCTGATCCGCAGGCCGCCGAAGGTGGCCAGGATCCAGTCGGCGAGGTTCTGCTGCTCGGTGGCGGACTGCAGGTAGTTGACCTGCTGGAACGGCTGGGCGCCGTACTGGGCCTGGCTTGCGGTCACCGCGGCCGCCGAGCGCGGGGTGATGACGGGCAGTGATGCGCCGGACGGGCTGAACGGGGTGATGCTGATGGTGTTCCACACCCGGTGCGGGTCGGCTTTCCAGTCGATCTCCCGCATGTAGGGGGTTGCGCCCGGGCCGAGCGTCCACACCGGGGAGGCGTACTGGGAGGCCAGGTGCGTGCGGGACCAGTAGGTGATGTTCCCGCAGTTGTCGATGAACAGCATCCCGCCGTCGGACTGGGCGATGTTCTGCAGGTTCGCCCCGGCTGACTGGCCGCCGACGTCGGTGGCCGCCTGGACCAGCTGGGATGCCGGGTCGATGCACCGGCCAGGGTAGGTGCACTGGCCGTAGGCGAGGATGCGCTCGAGCCGCTGCTGGACGGTGTCGCCGAGGGCGGACGCCGCCGCGGGAGGGCTCGCCCCGGTGCCGGCGGACACCTGGGATACCCCGTGGCCGGAGGCACCGGACCCGTAGCCGGACGTGAAGCTGTCACCGGACCCGAGGCATGCGGCCGCCTCGGTCTCGGAAGCCGGAGTGGCCGCCGTGAATACCTGCACGAGGGGTGCGATCGACTGCCAGGTAACCCAGACCGCCTGACCCTGCGTCTGGGCGGCGTTGACGCCCTGCCCGGCGATCGTGGCGCGGCTCGACGGCCCCGACGTGTAGGCGCCGGCGACGGCGGCGGCCTCCGCGGAGAACGTGTAGTTCGACAGGGTCGTGGCGTTCACCCAGCCGTACGTCCCCTTATAGCTGGAGCCGTCAGGTGTGAACCCGGTCGGTTTCGCGTTGCTGACCTGGGACAGCTGCACTGAGGCGGGGGCCGGGAGGGCTCCGAACGCGCTGATGGCGGCGCTGTAGTGCGCCAGGATCCGCCAGATGGTGAGCACTTTCGGGTAGACGGCGATGTGGCTGACCGCCACGCTGGCGCTGTGAGTGATGCCGGACAGGGTGCTGCCGCCGCCTGTCCCGAGGTCGCCGTTGACGATGAGCCATGTCCACGCGGCGGGGCTGATCGTCGCGCTGCCGGACGCGGTGGCGGTGAGGCCCCCGTTGACATAGACGGCCCATGTGGTGGCGGTGAGGGTGACGGCGACGTGGAACCATGAATTGCACCGCAGGTCCGAGGTGGTGTAGACGCTCTGGCTGGTGCCGGTGCCGCCGTTGTAGGTGATCAGCGACAGGTGCCCGCTGGTGTCCATCTGGAGGATGGCGACCGGGGCTGACGCCGTCGCGAGTTCCAGGAGGCTCATGGGGGCGTCGGGCTGCTGGTAGACGTTGTACTGGTTGCCGCCGCCGATTCCGCCGACGGGTCCGGTGAACCCCTTGTCGCCGGCCCAGAACGGGTACAGGAACCACCCTTCGACGGTGACGCCACCGGACAGGCCGGGGAATGCGGCGTCGTTGACGTCCAGGAACCATCCGTGCTGGCCGGTGTTCCCGAGGATCCCGGAATGCTGCCAGCTGGCGGCACCGGGGGACGCGGTGACCGGGCCGCCGGAGGCGGCGGCTGACGCGAGCGACGACGCGGGGTCCCCGTACATCCAGCCCTGGTTCTGCCCGGCGCTGTAGATGGCGATGCCGGGCGGCGGGGGGTTCGGGAACGCGCCGATGAACGCGGACAGGTCGGTGTTGTTCGTGCCGTAGGCGTCCTGGGCGGTGATGCCGCCGGGGCTGGCGGTGATGGACAGGGCGCTGCTGTTCCCGGGCGCTATGTTCCGCAGGCTCACGGGCTGGACGCCGCCGGCCAGCGGCTGGTCATCGCACGGCCACCACGCGTACGGGGCGTCCTGGAAGACTTCCCCCCGGTACGGCGACCGGCACGACGACGACGTGACGGCCCAGATGTCGGACCCGGTCGCGGGCACGTACTGGCGGCGGATGTCCATGATCTGCTGCGGCCACTCGGCGGCGTTCCGGGAGATCACGTACCAGCGGTTCACTGCGTGGCCGCCGGCGGTGCCCACGGCTGCCCTGATCCGGACCGGGGTCCCGCTGGTGATCAGCCCGGTAGCCACAACGACGGATCCGGCGACCGCGGCGCATTCGGCCAGGTAGAAAACGGTGGACCCGGGCGGGGTGCCTGCCGCCTGGAACAGCAGGATCATGAACGCGGCGTTCGAGGGGGAGGTGAGGGTGTTGCTGACCTGCTGCCAGGCCGATGTGACGGCGAGCGGGGTACTGCCGGCCCCGAAGCTGATGAACGTCTTCGACGAGTCGTACCAGATCGCCGAGCACTGCCATCCGGTCGCCCACCCGGCGGGTGCCGTGACCCACCCGGACACCGTGTACGCGGTACTGCCGGTGACCGGGACGTACTCGGAGGTGGCGCCGGGGTTTGCGGTGGTGCCGTTCGGGGTGACCGCGAGGCTGAACGTGGCTGCCGCGCCTGCTGAGGACGCGTAGGCGTGCGCGGAGGACAGCGCCAGGGACGAGCCGCCCCACGCTGCCCACGGCGCAGCGCCGGACTGGAACGACATGTTCCTGTTCAGGGCGTTCGAGTAGTAGAGGGCGCCCGGCCAGTCCGATGACAGGTTCTGGTCGAAATTGTCAAGCTCGACGTTCAGGTCGGTGGACTGCACCTCGCCGAACTCGTACTGGATTCCCGTCGTCTCATCCCACGACCACAGGCGTGACGACAGGTCTGTCCAGGCGAGCTGGTCCGGGGGGGTCTGGTAGCCGCCGCCGAACGCCGCCTCGAACCGCACCAGCGGCCAGTTCGGGTTATGCGCTGCCGGGACGGGGCTGGCGGCGGCGGTGAGGACCCCGACGAGGACGCCGGACAGGTCGGTGGCGCTGCTGGCGGTCCCGTTCACCGAGACGCTGCCGCCGGTGGTGATCCACGCGGAGGTGAGGACGGCGTCGTCGGTGTGGTCGCTGCCGTTGCTGGCTGACACCGCCGAGAGGGCCATCCACCCGCCGGGGGCGAAAGCCTGCCCGGCCGCGGTGGAGTCGCCTGTGACGGCACCGAGGAGGAACGCCTGCGCTGAGGGTGCCCCGAGTGCCAGGTTCAGGCTGGTCGCCGCTGCCGCGTAGTTCGTGTAGACGCCTGTGACGGTGTCCCACGGCCCGAGCCCGGCCACCTCGATGACCAGGACGGCCATCCCCGCCACGGCGCTGGCCGGCGCGGCGTAGACGTCCCCGGGGACCCGCACCAGGTTCGGCGTGTACCACACGCTCGTCCGGGTGCTCCCCGACGCCGCCGACACCGCGGCGGAGCCTGAGGCGGTGTTCCCCGGCCACGACGCGGTGACGACCTGGCCTGGCCGCCAGAACGAGTGGATGTCATCAGCGGCCGCGATCGTCGCGGCCGGGAGCGCTGCCTGGTTCCATCCTGCGATGCAGAACAGCCAGTTCCCGGCGGTGGGGGTGCCGCTGCCGCCGCCGACCGACGTCGCCGGGGTCAGCGCGATCACGGCCGACTGCAGCGCGGGAGGGACCGGGCCGAATGCGACCGGCTGGGCGAACGTGCCGGACCACTGGTTGGGGACCGTCACCGTCATGACCGCTCACCCCCCGGTCGTGGTTCAGCTGTTTCCTCTCCCGCGGCTGGTGGTTTTCACCGGGGTCTTGGGGTTCTTCTTCGCCTTCTTGTTCAGGGCTGCCTCGATCTCGCCGAGGAGCTTCTTCAGGTCGGCTGCGGACAGGTCGGTCAGGTTCGTCCCGGGCGGGGCGAAGATGTTGACGGACACGTTGTTGTTGGTGATCGTCCCGGACTGGGTGGTGAGGTTCCCGCCGTACATGCCGCTCGCGGCGGCCAGGCCCAGCCCCTGGGTTGCCCCGGTGAGCTGCTGCCACACCTTGTTGATCATCGCGGTGCCGGCGCTGCCGCCGAACTGGGCGCCGATCTGGTTCGCGGTCTGCTGGATCTGCTTCCACAGCGAGTTGGCCTGCCCCACGCCGCCTGATGAGCCGAGGATGGACTGGGCGAGGGCGTCTCCCTGAGTGGGGCCGGCGCCGAGGATCTGCTGCAGGATGTCCTTGTTCAGGCCGCCTTTCTGCAGCCTGGTGAGGTCTCCCTGGAAGGCTTTCATGCTGGCGGCGTAGGACTGCATCTGGTCGCCGACGCTGCCCTGCCCGGTCGCCGGGTCCACGTTCATGCCGGCGATGTTCAGGCCGCCGGTCAGGCCCGAGGCGATCTGCGCCTTGGCGCCGTGCAGGATCGACTCGGCGAGCTGCCCGCCGATCTGCGGCCCGGCCGAGATGAGCTGCTGCAGGATCTGCTTGTTCAGGCCCTGCGCGGACAGGGTCTTCAGGTCGGCGGTGAACTGCCTCACGTCACCGAGGTAGGACTTCATCTGGTCCCCCACCGACCCTGAGCTGGCAGTGAGGGGCATCCCTGCGAGCTGCGGCATCGCCGCGGACTGGACCTGCTTCGCGAACGCGATCTCCTGCTGGAGCTTCTTCAGCAGGCCCTCGGCGACCCCCTGGATGCCGCCGGGGAGGTTCTTGAGGCTGCCGGTGATCCCGCTGACCAGCGAGACAGTGAACTGCTGTGCATGGGACGGCTTCCCCGCTGCGGCCGCCAGCTTGCCGGCCAGCTCGCCGGCCGCCTGGGTGATCCGGGCGTTCCGGAGCGCATCCTCGATCGCCCGCATGAACTCGGCAGCCGTCGCGGCGATGACCGCGCCGGGGATGGCCGCGCCGCCAGCGGGGGGCCCGACGACGCCGCCGGCGGCGAAATGGCCGGTGATGCCCATGTAGGAGGCACCGAACCCGGGCACCTTGTGGGCGGCGAGGAACGGGGAGAGCAGCGGGACGAGGTGACGGGGGACGACGGCCTCGCCGGGTTCGAGCATCGCCGGGACGATGTCCCCGGACCCGGACCCGGGGACCAGGCCGCCCGACTGGGCTCCGGGCACCAGCGGCCCTCGCGTCGCGGCGGCGTACTGGAGGCTCTCCTTGACGGTCACCAGGATGGTCCGGCCGCGGATCGCGTCGATCGCGGCCTGGACGTTCCGTGCGCCGCTCTCCTTGATGTCGACCGTGACCGGTTTCGCCTTGAGCGCGTTTATCTTCGCGGCCGCCTGGGACGTGTCCGCTTTGACCTGCACGTCGATCGCCTTGATGGCGGCCTGCGAGATGCCGCCTTTCGACAGGAGCGAGTTGAGCACGCTGGTGATGGTGC
>Ga0209166_10000074_pt1 | contig 136529 bp, 138 predicted proteins | sample Coa_R1_3_FD_187151 | JGI IMG/M metagenome (GOLD analysis project Ga0209166, IMG submission 187151) | Surface soil microbial communities from Centralia Pennsylvania, which are recovering from an underground coalmine fire - Coalmine... | ecosystem: Environmental > Terrestrial > Soil >... | reverse complement strand
CTCACACGTTCGAATCGTGTCAGGCGCGCCATTGTTCATCGGCAGACATCGCGTTTTTTCGCGCCGGGTAAACAACAGCGCTGCTAGTCTTCGTCGTCCGCTTCCGTGGCCGGCTTCACTATTGCTTTTAGATCTTCGAGAGTCAGATCGCCGAGCTTGACCTTCGAAAGCGCGGCCTTGTCGACTTGCGGCGACAGTCTCAATCCGTATTTGTTTAGGATCTTGGGCGTGATCTCATCGCCGAACGCAGTCCTGAAGAGCAACGCAATGTCAGCCTGCATCAGTTCCAGGTCCATTCGATAGGCTCCGTTGTGCTGAAGCTTCTGGTGCCAGCCAACGAGAACTGAATTCCAGTGCTTGTAGACCGTTGGCGGCTTACCGCCGTGCACTGTGCCACTTTCCTCAAAGGTGGCTTCCGACAAGTACTGGTCTCATGAGCACCGCCGATACACAGAAGTTCAATCAGCTAGTGGACGACATCGCACGCGAGATCGTTGCCACGGAGCATCGCGTGGGTGGGTCGTTCATCCGCACGCCCTTGATGTATCCGAGCGGGTCGACCGTAGTTGTCAGGATCGAACGCGGCGAACACCGCTTCTTCGTTTCCGACTTCGGATACGGCTACCAAGAAGCCGAGTTGATGGGCGCGGGACTGATGTACTCAAAGCCCGCACACGCAATCGCGGCTGACGCCGGCGTCCGCTTCGACAACCAAGCTTTCTTTGTCCTTGAGGCGTCGCGGGAACAACTTGCTGGCGCGGTAGTGACGATTGCCAACTGCTCACAACACGCGGCCATGCGTGCCGCCGACGCCCTTGCGGAGAAGACGTTCGAGGATCGCAAGACGCGTCTCTACGAACGGTTGGTCAAAGTCTTCGAGCCGAAGCTAGTCGCTAAGAACGTCGAGATTGTTGGCGCGTCCAATCAGAAATGGCAGTTCGCTACTGTGGTCCGCCTTCCGAACACGCGTCCAACGATCTTCGAGCCGGTCACCAAACGTCCCAACTCCGTCGCGAACGCCTCGATGAAGTTCGGCGACATCGCCCTGTTGAAGGACCACGCACCCCAAAGGGTGGCCGTGGTCCACAATAAGAAAGAGTTAGGAACGCTTCTTACCGTGCTCTCGAGATCGGCGAACGTCATCGATGACGACGAGAGCAAAGAACGTATCATCCGGCTCGCAACTGCAGCCTAGTACCAGCTTCGTGCTGCAAGAAGCTGGCCCGATGACGCGCTGCTCGTGTGGCAGCACCTCCGCGGCCCGTGTGACCGAGCGCTTGCCGTTATCCTCGGATCCTCAACCGTGAGCCGCGCGCGAGCTTGCGGTAACTTTTCCTCCTCGCCGCGCTCTATGCGCTCCGCCTCACGGATTTCCCAAAGCGCGTGCAACTCCTTCGTGACGGCACTGCTTTGACCGACTTCCAAGAAAGCCCACAACCGCTTGCCCTTCGACGTGCCATGAATGGCGTAGGCGTCGTCGTAGATGTCAATGCCGATGTCCCGAGAGAAAAACGACGCAAACGTCTTATTGCTGAAATTGAGCACGTATCCACCGTACATGCCGAACAGGCTGTCGATCAGCTTCATATCGACGGTCGAAAGGGTCGCCATCACGGGGTTCCTTGTCGTCACGCGCCGGCATGCCAGCGTTCTCAGAACAGCGACCAAAAGCTCTCCAGCACGCTGCCGATATGATGTTTTATCACATCTCTTACGGCGGCAAGGGCTCCATCGATCATCTGTTCCTTCATCGTATTGGCAAAACGGAAGCTAGCGGTCTTGAGTGCGTTGACGGTCCGGCGAAGCCACACGACGCTGACGGTGTCTGAATTTAATTCGTCTAAGCGACCCTTGAGGTCTGGCACGACCTGACCGCGTTCCTGTGGGTATGTTGCCGGCTCTCTCTGTAGGTCTCGCCCTTCCCAACTGCGGCCATTCCTACTTTGATGAAGTCGCCGGTCTTGAAGAAGTAAACGACCCGGGGCGCTCTTGCCATTCTCGCATGACCGGGTCGTCCGATCCTACCGTATCTCTCATATCTACCGGACCGCGCGTAAAAACTAATTTCGCAAGCCACCTCAATGCACTGCGCCCGTTCAATCCCTCTCGCCAAAATATTTCGCTTTTCCAGAAGCGCGAATCAGGTGTATGTCACCGCCCGTCCCGCTGCCTTTAGGAGGGGCGGCTCGCGATCGTCACGGACGTTGGCAGCGGGATGCGGTGGACGTGAGGGGGTTCAGCGTGCTTTGCGCGCCGACGAAAGCATCTCTCGCGGACGAGCGAAATCGTGCGGTCCCGACGCCCCGACGCTGGCGTCAAGTTCTCGCGAGACATTCGCGAGGGCGACGGAGGCTAACAAGCCCGGCACTCCGAGGAGACCACGTATAAGCCGTAAACCATCGCGCAGGGAATGCCGGTTGTTCTGGCTGCCCTGTTGATGCTTGCGTGCGCAAGTGCACTTTTTTTGCACGCAAGGCTCTCGGGTGCGGCCTGCATCCGGCATTCCCCGTGCCCTCCGATCTCAGAGGGCACGAGTCGACGCATCACCCCGGGCGCGTTTCGTGCCGCGGGAATGCCGAGTCATAGCCTCTCCGCTGTTTGACATGTTGAATCTGAAAACGAACCCGCTCACGATTCGCGTCTACACCTCGCCATTGCTCAGTTCGAGGAAATAGACGTACCACACGCGACAGTCTCCCTACGCTCCTTCGGAGCTTCGGGAGACACCCTTCGCCTTCAGCCAGGGGTGGCCTGCCACGCGTAGCCCGAAGGGCGAAGCGTGGCGGAGAGGGAGGGATTCGAACCCCCGATAGGCTTGCACCTATGCCGCATTTCGAGTGCGGTGCATTCAACCACTCTGCCACCTCTCCTTGGGTGCCAAAACAGGGGCGCTTTGCCCCCGTGGTCGGGGCCGTGTTCTAGGCGAGGACGGCTGACCAGACAAGGCGCGGAATGATAAATCATCGACGCTTTTAAGTGCCGGACGAGAGAGCGACCATGATCGAACACGTCCAAATCACCGCCAACGGCGCGGCGTTCCACGTGGCGCGGACCGGAACGGGCAAGCCGCTGCTTTTGCTGCATGGCTGGCCGGAATTCTGGCTCACCTGGGAGCCGGTGATGACGCGGCTCGCCGGCCGCTTCAGCCTGATCACACCGGATCTGCGCGGATTTGGCGACAGCGACAAGCCGGACGGCCCTTATGGCCCCGATCAGCATGCGACCGACATGCTGGCGCTGATGGATCAGCTCGGAATCGAGCGATTCGGCGTGGTCGGCCACGACGTCGGCGGCGCCGCGATGCAACCCTTGGGCCGAATGGCGCCCGACCGCCTCGCCGGGCTGTTCTTCTTCGACTTCGTCTATCCCGGCATCGGCGCGCGCATGGGCGCGCCCGACCGGCTCAATCACATCTGGTATCAGTCGTTCCACCAGATGGATATGGCGCCCGCTTTGGTCGGCGCCGCACGCGAAAGCTGCCGGACCTACATCCGGCATTTCCTGCAAGACTGGTCGCACCGCAAGCACGCCTTCGATGACGTGCTGGAAGCCTTCACCGACAACTACCTCAAGACAGGCAATCTTGCCGGCGGCTTTGCGCATTATCGCGCAGCCCACGCCGGGCGCGTGACGATGATGGAAGGCGCGGGGCCAAAACTTCCGCCGATTGCGGCGCCGACCTGCGTGCGATGGGCCGAGCACGATCCGCTGTTTCCTTATGCCTGGACCGATCGGCTGGGCGAGACATTTCCGAATCTTGATCTTTCGATGTTTCCGGACGTCGGACATTTCCCGCATCGCGAGGATCCTGATCGCGCGGCGAGCGAGATCGCGGCGTTCTTCGAGAAGCTGGGTTGGCGCTAGCGCTCTTTTGGTTTGCGCATGATCTACTCGGAAAACCGGTGCCCACTTTCCCGGATCATGCGCGAAAAAGTGGGACCGCCAGACGCGATAAAAACCAGCGGTCCCGTGCCTCTCATTGAAATACTGGCCCTCGAAGTTGGGGCTTCGCCGGTCAGTCTGAGCGACGAAGATACGCTAGCGAATGCGGCGGGAGCGGCAACGCCAAGCCGGTTTTAACCTAACCCGTCAAGGTTACCGGCGCCTCGCAATGACCGCAGCGATCAAGGTTACTTCTTCTCGCTGTTCTTCTTCTCGCCCTTGCCATTATGCTTGCGGCGGTTGGTGAAGCGCGCGTTGCCAAGCCCGGTGCCGATGGTGAGCACGCCCCAGCGCTCGACATCCTGCATGAACGGCACTTCGGCAAGCCCCTGCACCACGCCGTCATTGTGGATCAAGACCGCGGTGTCGTGATCGCCGATCGTGGGAATCGCCTCGACCAGGCTCGCCGGCAGGTTGAACTTGCTGCTCTCCCAATTGCCCGGCAGGTTCTGCGCGCCCTTCTCGATGCCGCCATCCTCGCGGATGACGCCGGGACAGGCGATGCCGATGAACGGCGCGAGCCTGAATCCTTCCTCGTGGGCGGCCTTGATCAGGTTTTCGAGCATCTTGACCAGCCGCTTCACCGCGCTTTCTCGCGATGGCTCGTCATCGGCATGGCGCCACAATTCGGACTTCCACACGGCGGCCCTGGAGAGATCGGCGGCCTTCTTCGCGCGCGTCTCGACCACGCCGCAGCGGATATTGGTGCCGCCGATATCGACCGCCAGGATGCTGTCATAGCCCTCGAAAATCCAGGAGGGCGCAAGGTGCAGCGCGCCGATCAGCGCGGCCTCGTCGGGGTGAAAGCGGATCGGCACCATCTCGATCTTGAAATCCTCCGCGCGCAGGATGATTTCGGTGCGCGCGATGGCGAGCTCGCCGAGCCGGCTGTCGCGAAAGCCGCCGCCGACCACGATGCGCTCGGTTTTGGCCCAGGCCTTGGACTTGAGGAAGCGCCGCGTGACATAGGCGAGCTCCTGCGCAAAATCCTCGATCGCGCTGTGCACGATCGCCGAGGCCTCGGTGTCGGCGCCGACCAGCATGTCGTCGAGCACCTTCTTGCTGATCTTGTCCGACGGCACGTCACCGAACGGGTCCTCTCCGGTCTTGCGCAGCGGCTTGCGCCAGCGGTCGATGATCTTGCGGAACGCGCCCTTGGAGGCGCGGTCGCCCAGAAATCCCTCGTCGTCCTTCAATTCGACATTGAAACTGTCGACGTCGACCGACGGCAGCCGTCCGGCACCGTGATGCGCAATGCCCGTGGTGGTAATGACGTCCTCAGCCATGCACCCTGCCCGCTCCTGTCGGCTCGCGGGACAACGACGGGGGAACTTATTGGTTGCAGGGGGCGAATAGCGAATGGCGAGTAGCGAATGGGATCGAGAACCACCTATCCTGTTCCCCTGTTCGTCATTCGCCACTCGCCATTTTCGGGCCAAATCCTTCATTTTTGGCCGGTTTCTGACCCAGTTTGCCTTGACTCCGCGGTTTGAGCCGCTATAAGTCCGGCCCATTCCGGCGCGGGATTTCTCGCGCCGCTTGTTTTTGCGCCTAAATCCGCGGCGGAACTCGCAACGGACCGCGCGAAAAGTATCCATAACGACTGAACAAAAAGCCGGCCCGAACCAGGGTTCGAGGCCGGGATCGAACACGAAGGAATGAAACGATGTTCGCAGTCATCAAGACCGGCGGCCGGCAGTACCGCGTCGTTCCGGATGATGTGCTCGAGATTGGCAAGATCGAAGGCGGCGTCGGCACGATCGTGCAGCTTGGCGAGGTCCTGGTGCTCGGCGGCGACACGCCGGTCCTGGGAACGCCTGTTGTGGCAGGCGCCTCGGTTGCGGCTGAAGTGCTGCAGCACAAGCGCGGTCCGAAGGTGATCGCGTTCAAGAAGCGTCGCCGCAAGAATTCGCGCCGCAAGCGTGGCTATCGCGACGAGATCACGGTGCTTCGCATCACCGAGATCCTGGCCGACAACGCCAAACCTTCGATCGGCCCGCGACCGAAGAAGGAGAAGGTGGCAAAGCCGGCGGACGACGGCGACGAGGCGCCGAAGGCTGCGGCTAAACCGCGCGCCAAGGCACCGGCGAAGAAGCCGGCGGCCAAGAAGTAAGGCTCTCGTCCGTGTAAAGCGGGCGGCGAACACGAACGGTGCGACAAAAAGTGAAATGATTCCTTCAAGGAATTGACCTAAGAGAACGGGTAAGTTTGGAGACGGGCCATGGCTCACAAAAAAGCAGGCGGTTCATCGCGGAATGGACGCGATTCCAAGGGTAAGCGCCTTGGCATCAAAGCCTTTGGTGGCGAGCATGTGATTCCCGGCAACATCATCGCGCGTCAGCGCGGCACGACCTGGCACCCCGGCCTTAATGTCGGCATGGGCACCGACCATACTCTCTTCGCCAAGGTCGAGGGTCACGTCGAATTTCATGCCAAAGCCAACGGCCGCACATTCGTATCGGTTCGCCCGATGACGGAGGCTGCAGCCGAATAGACGGTGGACATTATGAGTCCGCCGGGTCCTGTTGAACCGGCGGAGTTTTAAAGGGCTCCAAAGGGGAGGCGGGAAACCGGCCTCTCCTTTTTCGTTGATGCATTGATTTCATGGAGCCCGATATGTTGCAGGATATCTCGCCCTCCCCCGCGCAGCGCGAGGCCTGTCCTTGCGTCCTCGAGACTGAACGGCTGAGCTTGCGCAGCCCGACGCTCGCGGACGTAAAAGCGATCGCACGTCTGGCCAACGACCGTCGCATCGCGGAAAATACCCGCCGCCTTCCTTTTCCCTATTTGCAGGAACACGCGGTCGCGTTCGTGCGCGCCGTCGCCGCAGACGGCGGCGAATTGCCGTTCCTGATCGAACAGAATCTAACGCCGATCGGCATGGTGGGCCTGAGCTGGCACCAGGTCGATGCGCCCGAACTCGGCTATTGGCTCGGCTTCGACTATTGGGGCCAGGGTTTTGGCACCGAGGCCGCGCGCGCGGTGATCGATTACTTCTTCGAAGAGTTCGACCACGAGACGCTGTTTGCGGGCGCCCGCGTCGCCAACCCGATGTCGCGCAACGTGCTGGAGAAGTGCGGCTTCCAGTGGACGGGCGTGGAGTTGCACCGCTTCGAGGCGCTCGGCTCCTCGACCCCGGTCGACGCCTTCCGCCTCTCCCGCAGCGTCTGGTCGTCGCTGAAGAACTGGGCAAGCTCGACGAAGCGGACGCGCTAGCATTCGCTTCGTCGTCCCCGCGAACGCGGGGACCCATAACCACAGGTGTTGCGCGAGCTTCCGGTTCCGACCTTCGCAAACACAAACGCCTGTAGTTATGGGTCCCCACTCTGCGCTCGCTATGCTCGCTTGGCCGGGACGACAGCTTAGGCCGGCGGGTTGACCGCCATCTCCTCGCGCCCGAGCTTGCGTTCGCGCAGGAAGATGTAGAGCCCGGCGCCGATGATGACCGCGGCGCCCAGGATGGTCGCGGGCTTCGGCTTGTCACCGAACACGGCGATACCGAACATCACGGCCCAGACGATCATCGAATATTGATAGGGCACCACCACGCTCGCCGGGGCGAGTTTCAGCGCGCGGTTGACGCAGATGAGCGCGGTGACCGAGATGCAGCCGGCGGCGGCGAACAGCACGAGGCTGCGCGGGCTTGGCGTGACCCAGCCGAACGGCGACATCAGCGCACCCATGACGAAGGTGCCGACAAACTGTGAGGTCGCCATCACGATGTCCGGCGTGGCGCGCAACAAGCGCGTGATCAAGAGGAGAACCGAGAACGACAGGCTGCCGCCCAGCGCGATCATCGCCGGCCAGCTGATCGTCTGCGCCGATGGCCTGAGCGCGATCAGCACGCCGCCAAAGCCGATCAGGATCGCGCTCCAGCGCCGCCAACCGACGCGCTCGCGCAAGACCAGCCCCGACAGTGCGGTGACGAAGATCGGGCAGGCCAGGTAATAGGTCGTGACGTCGGCAAGCGGCAGATAGACGGTGGCGAGGAAGAACGCCGCGACCTCCAGCGTCGAGAGCAGCACACGGATCGCCTGCAGCGTCGGCCGCTCGATCCGGAAGAATGCTTCGCGCTGCCGCCAGATCAGCGGTGACAACAGCACCAGCGCGGCGCAGGCACGCAGCCACAGCAATTGCCCGACCGCATAGGTCGAGACCAGATATTTCCCGAGCGCGTCGCCGCACGAGAACATGAAGACCCCGAGCAGCATCAATCCGATGCCGGCCAGCCGCGCGGAACGCTCGTCGGCGTGGGTGGAGATTTTGCTGGGCAGGCTCATGACGACGCTGTTTTAGCGGCGCACCAGTGTCAGACAAGCCGCATTGCCGCCGCTGCACCCCTGCGCTACGGATGGGTCAAATTGCCTCATTCCCCGGGAAATGCCATGTCCGACTTCGATCCCGCCATGCACCGCATGGTGCCGCAGCAGCGCTGGTTCGAGGATTTTGTGCCTGGCGAGCGCTTCGTGCTGCCGAGCCGGACGCAGACGGCGGCGATCTTCGCGGCGTTCCAAACCGCGAGCGGCGATACCCATCCCGTGCACTACGACGTCGAATATTGCCGCGCCCGCGGCATGCCGCATCTGCTCGCGCACGGCTTCCAGACCTTGATCCACACCGCGCCCGGCGCCGGTCTCTTTCCTTTCCTGGTCGAGGAATCGCTGGTCGGCTTCCTGGAGCAGTCGAGCCGGTTCTTGAAACCGGCCTATGCCGACGACACCCTCTATCCCGCGCTCGAAGTCACCGAGCTGACAGGCGGCCGCTCCACCGGCGTAGTCACGCTGCGCTCGACGGTGTTCAACCAGCGCCGCGAGCTGGTGCTGGAGGGGATGCAGAAGTTTCTGATCCGGCGAAGGCCGGCCTGAGCTGCTCGTCATTGCCTCAATTTCGATCGCGCGCAAGAAAGGCGTGAAATTAAGGCTTTCGGCGATAATTGGCCCCTGTTCGGGTTGCCGCCACGCCGCGGCTGGCTTACCTAAGTCCCCATGAAATTCCTCGATGAAGCCAAGGTCTATGTCCGCTCCGGCGACGGCGGCAACGGCTGCGTGGCGTTCCGCCGCGAAAAATTCATCGAGTTCGGCGGGCCCTCGGGCGGCAATGGCGGCCGCGGCGGCGACGTCGTCATCGAGGCGGTCGACGGGCTCAACACGCTGATCGACTACCGCTACCAGCAGCACTTCAAGGCCGAGCGCGGCGTCAACGGCATGGGCAAGGACCGCCATGGCGCCAATGGCAAGCCGATCGTGCTGAAGGTGCCGGTGGGAACACAGGTGTTCGACGAGGATCGCGAGACGTTGATCCACGACTTCACCAAGCTCGGCGAGACTTTCGTGCTCGCCGAAGGCGGCAATGGCGGCTTCGGCAACGCGCATTTCAAGTCCTCGACCAACCGCGCGCCGCGTAACGCCAATCCCGGCCAGCCCGGCGAAGAGCGCTGGATCTGGCTGAGGTTGAAGCTGATCGCCGATGCCGGCCTCGTCGGCCTGCCCAATGCCGGCAAGTCGACCTTTCTCTCCAAGGTCAGCGCGGCGCGGCCGAAGATCGCCGACTATCCCTTCACCACGCTGCATCCGCAGCTCGGCGTCGTGAACGCGGACGGACGCGAGTTCGTGCTCGCCGACATTCCCGGCCTGATCGAGGGCGCGCATGAAGGCGCGGGCCTCGGCGACCGCTTCCTCGGCCATGTCGAGCGCTGCCGCGTGTTGCTGCATCTGGTGGACGCGACCTCTGAGCACGCCGGCAAGGCCTACAAGACCGTACGCGCAGAGCTGGAGGCCTATGGCGCGCAGCTCGCCGAGAAGATCGAGATCGTCGCGCTGAACAAGATCGACGCGGTCGAAGCAGACCAATTGAAGAAGCAGAGGGACCGCCTAAGGCGCGCGGCAAAGAAGACGCCGCTGCTGGTCTCGGGCGTGACCGGCGCCGGCATCAGGGAAGCGCTGCGCGCGCTCGCTGACGTGATCGGGGACAAGCAGGTCACGAACAAGGCCAAGGGCGCGGCGCAGATGGCGCCCTGGGAAGCGTGAGGGGCTGGACGAGAGTGGCGGGGGCGAAGAATGTTATCTGGATCATGTGCGACCAGCTTCGCTATGATTACCTTGGTTGCACCGGCCATCCCACGCTGAAAACTCCGAACATCGACGCGATGGCCAAACGCGGCGTCCGCTTCTCCAACGCCTATGTGCAATCGCCGATCTGCGGCCCGTCGCGGATGTCATTCTACACCGGCCGCTACATGCGTTCCCATGGCTCGCACTGGAACGGCTGGCCGCTGCGCGTCGGCGAGCCGACCTTGGGCGATCACTTGAAGAAGATCGGCGTGCGCAATGTGCTGGTCGGCAAGACCCATATGGCGCCGGACCTCGAAGGGCTGAAGGCGCTCGGCATCGCCCCCGATTCCATCATCGGCGTGCATGTCTCCGAGTGCGGCTTCGAACCCTATGAGCGCGACGACGGCCTGCATCCGACGGGCCGGCCTCGCCCGCGCTACGATGCCTATCTGCGCGAACAGGGTTTTGACGCGCAAAATCCCTGGGAGCATTGGGCCAATTCCGGCGCCGATGCCGACGGCGCGCTGCAGAACGGGTGGCTCCTGATCCATGCCGACAAGGCCGCGCGCGTTCCGGATGAACATTCGGAGACGCCCTACATGACGCGGCGCGCGATGGATTTCATCAGCGAGGCCGAGGCGGATGGCCGGCCATGGTGCCTGCACCTCTCCTACATCAAGCCGCACTGGCCCTATATCGCGCCCGAGCCTTACGCCAGCATGTACGGCCCCAAGGACGTGCTGCCCGCCATTCGCTCGGAGAAGGAGAGGCAGGAGGCGCATCCGGTGTTCGCCGCCTACATGGACATGCGCTACTCCCGCAACATGTCGCGCGACGAAGCCCGCGAAAAGGTGATCCCGACCTATATGGGCCTGATCAAGCAGATCGACGACCAGATAGGCGTCTTGATGCGCTTCCTGGAAGAACACGGCCTCACCGACACAACGATGATCGTGTTCACGTCGGACCATGGCGATTATCTCGGCGATCACTGGATGGGCGAGAAGGACCTGTTCCATGAGCAGTCGGCGAAGATTCCGCTGATCGTCATCGATCCGTCCGCATCAGCCGATGCGACGCGCGGCACGGTCTGCGATGCCCTGATCGAAGGCATCGACCTCGCGCCAACCTTCATCGAGTATTTCGGCGGCACGCCGCCCGACCATATCCTCGAGGGCCGCTCGCTGATGCCGCTGTTGCGCGGCGAGAACCCGCTCTGGCGCAAGGTCGTGTTCTCCGAATACGACTATGCGATGCAGGACGTGCGGCTAAAGCTCAATCAGCCGATCGAGCGCTGCAGGCTGTTCATGGTATTCGACGGGCGATGGAAATACATCCACGCCTCCGGCTTCCGGCCGATGCTTTACGATTTGCACACCGATCCGCAGGAATTCGCCGACCGCGGCGAGGATCCCGCCTGCGCCGGAGTAATCGCGCGATTGCAGGCCGAGCTGTTCGACTGGGCGCTGCACCCGAAGGACCACATCACAACGCCAAATGCGAAAATCGCGAACTATGCCGACAACCAGCTGCAGGTGAAAGGCGGCGTCCTGATCGGCATCTGGGACGAGGCGGAGCTCGCTTCGATCCGCGCGCGGATCGCGGCGCGATCGACAGTCTGATCCCTCGAGACGCCGCTTCGCGGCTCCCGCAGCCGGCTAGTTCTCGACCTTGTAGCCGGTCTCCTTCACGATCGGGCCCCAGAGCGCCGTATCGTCCGAAAGCTCCTTCGACAATCCCTCCGGGGTCGAGCCGACCGGAATGAGTCCGATGGCGAGCAGCTTTTTCTTCACGTCCGGATTAGCCAGCGCGTCCACTGCAGCGGCGCTAAGCTTGGACGCGAAGTCCGCCGGGGTGCCGGCGGGCAGCCACATGCCGTACCATCCATCGGCCACGAGATCGATGCCGCTCTCCTTCAGCGTCGGCACGTCGGGCAGGAACGGTGAGCGCTCCGCGCTGCTCACGGCGAGAAGCTTCACGCCGCCCGCCCGATGCTGAGGAATCGCATCGGCGATGGTGGTGATGCCGAACGGCAACGTCTTGCCAAGCAGGTCGTTGATGACCGGCGCACTGCCGCGATAGGCGACCCGCGTCATCTTGATTCCCAATATCTTCTCGAGCTTCGAGCCGGTGAAGTGCGGAATGGTGCCGTTGCTCGGCACGCCGAATGTGGCCTGATTCGGATGGGCCTTGAGCCAGGCGACAAGCTGCTTGAAATCGAATTGCTTGAAATCGTCGCCCAGCGCCGGTCCGCCCACGATTCCGAATTCGAAGCGGGCGAGCAGCGAAACTGGAACGAAGTCCTTTGCGGTGTTGAAGCTCGGATGGGTCTGAACCATCGGCAGCAGGTACATGGTCGGGCCGGTGGTCACGAGCACCATCGTCCCATCAGGCTTTGCGCCTTTCACGGTCTTGATCCCGATCAGCCCGTCGGCGCCAGTTCGATCCTCGACAATGATGGTGCGGTCGAGCGTCTGGCTCATCTGCGCCGTCACAAGTCGGCACAGCGTGTCGCCGCCTCCGCCGGCTGCGAACGGAAAGATGACCTTCATAAGAGGGCCGGACGCCGCGCGCGCGAGGCCTGATTTCGCGATAAGCGGCAGCGTCAACGCGCCGGCCATGAAATTTCGACGGTGCATGTCCCTGCCCTATCATCCCAATAATGCCGGCGCATTACAGCAGAGCCGGAAAGCTGTTGGAATGGCCATATAGTCCAAGAACCCCTTCGTGATGGGCCGATTAACCCTTAACTTTCGCAACCTTTCGCGCTAACGCGCCACTTCCAAATGCCGGACGTGGCGCGTATTGCTGTCCGCGACACCGTCCCATTTCGAACCGCTCATGTCCCGTCCCGCGCTGAAGGATTTCCGACGCATTGTCGTCAAGGTTGGCTCCTCGCTTCTGATCGATTCGGAAGCGGGCGTGGTGCGCGCGTCGTGGCTAACGGCGCTTGCCGCCGATCTCGCAAAGCTGCATCGCGAGGGTCGCGAGCTCCTGATCGTCTCCTCCGGCTCGATCGCGCTCGGCCGGGCCAAGCTGAAGCTGCCGCGCGGCGCGCTGAAGCTGGAAGAGAGCCAGGGCGCCGCCGCGGTCGGCCAGATTGCGCTGGCGCGGATCTGGTCGGAGGTGCTGGGCGCGCACGATATCGGCGCCGGGCAGGTCCTGGTGACCTTGCAGGATACCGAGGAGCGACGGCGCTATCTCAACGCGCGCTCGACCATCGCCAAGCTCCTGGAATGGCGCGCGGTGCCCGTGATCAACGAGAATGACACCGTCGCCACAAACGAGATCCGCTACGGCGACAACGACCGCCTCGCTGCGCGGGTCGCCACAATGGCGAGCGCCGACCTGCTGATTCTGCTCTCCGACATTGAGGGGCTCTACGACGCCCCGCCCTCGCAGAATCCGAATGCAAAGCTGATTTCCATGGTCGAGAGCGTCAGCGCCGAGATCGAGGCGATGGCGGGAGACGCCGGCTCGGAGCTTTCGCGCGGCGGCATGCGCACCAAGATCGAGGCGGCCAAGATCGCGACCACTGGTGGCACGCATATGCTGATCGCCTCCGGCAAGATCGAGCATCCGCTCAAGGCGATCGCGGATGGCGGGCGCTGCACCTGGTTCCTGACCCCGGCCAACCCCATCACCGCGCGAAAGCGCTGGATCGCAGGCTCGCTCGAGCCCAAGGGCACGCTCACCATCGACGCCGGTGCGGTGCGGGCGTTGCGCGCGGGGCGAAGCCTTTTGCCGGCTGGCGTGATCCGGGTCGATGGCCAGTTCGCCCGCGGCGACGCGGTGGTGGTGCGCGGTCCCGACACCCATGAGATCGGCCGCGGCCTCGTCGCTTATGACGCGGAGGACGCCGAGAAGATCAAGGGCCGCTCCTCGCCTGACGTGATGGCGATCCTGGGCATCAGCGGCCGGGCCGAGATGATCCATCGCGACGACCTCGTGGTGGGGCCGACCGGGCCGATTCCAGTCAAATAGGCCATTGGCCGACCCTCCAAGGCCGAAACCGGCCACCTGCCATGCCGGTTCCGCGCCTCGCCAAGAGCGCGAATTCCATGCTACGACATGGTCTTAACCGTAGGCCGAGACACACTATCTAGACCGCCATGACTGCGCCCCTCAAAGCCATCGACGGCAGTGCTGATTTGCCGGCTCTGATGAACGACCTCGCAACCGCCGCGCGAGCCGCGGCGCGCGAGCTGTCGCTGGCGCCGCCGGAGCAAAAGGACCACGCGCTGGCCGCGATGGAGCGCGCCATTCGCACCGACGCGCAGGCGATCCTCGCTGCCAATGCCGAGGACGTGGCCGAAGCGCGCGGCGCCGGCATGACCAGCGCCTTTCTCGATCGCCTGACGCTGACGCCGGCGCGCGTCGACGCGATGGCCGACGGTATCGCCACGGTGCGAAACATTGCCGATCCCGTCGGCGTCGTCACCGAGAGCTGGCAGCGCCCGAACGGCATGACCATCGAGCGCGTGCGGGTGCCGCTTGGCGTCGTCGCCGTGATCTTCGAAAGCCGTCCCAACGTCGCGGCCGATGCCGGCGTGCTCTGCCTGAAGTCGGGCAACGCGGTGATCCTGCGCGGCGGCTCCGACAGTTTCCGCTCCTGCCGCGCCATTCACGACTGCCTGGTGCAGGGCCTGCGCGAGGCCGGCCTGCCGGAAGCCGCGATCACGCTGGTGCCGACGCGCGACCGCGCGGCGGTCGGGCTCCTGCTTTCCGGGTTGAACGGCGCCGTCGACGTGATCGTGCCGCGCGGCGGCAAGAGTCTTGTCGCGCGCGTCGAAAAGGAAGCGCGCGTGCCGGTATTCGCGCATCTCGAAGGCGTCAATCACGTCTATGTCGATGGCGCCGCCAATCTCGACATGGCCAAATCGATCGTGCTGAACGCCAAGATGCGCCGCACCGGCGTCTGCGGGGCTGCCGAAACGCTGCTGGTCGATCGCGCAGCCGCGGGCGCGAACCTCAAGCCGCTGGTCGAGATGTTGATCGATGCGGGTTGCGAGGTCCGCGGCGACGAGGCCGTGCAACGCGTGGACGGCCGCGTGAAGCCGGCCTCCGAGGAAGACTGGGACGCCGAATATCTCGACGCCATCATCGCCGCGCGCGTGGTCGACGGCGTCTCAGGCGCCATCGCCCACATCCACGAGCATGGCTCGCAGCACACGGATGCGATCGTGACCGAAGACGACGCAGCCGCGAAAAAATTTCTGAAGGAAGTGGATTCGGCGATCGTGCTGCACAACGCCTCGACGCAATTCGCCGATGGCGGCGAGTTCGGTTTCGGCGCGGAGATCGGCATTGCCACCGGCAAATTCCATGCCCGCGGGCCGGTCGGCGTCGATCAGCTCACGAGCTTCAAATATCGTATCCACGGCACAGGGCAGACGCGTCCGTGACATTTTCCTTGGCGTGGGGCACGCATTGAACCAGGCGTCAGTCGCGTCGCAATCCTTGTCGCACGAGATTCCGCTCTATACCGAGGGCATGCGCATCGGGTTGCTCGGCGGCTCGTTCAATCCGCCACACCGTGCCCATCGCGCCATCAGCCTGTTCGCGATCAAGCGGCTGAAGCTCGATCGCGTGTGGTGGCTGGTGACGCCGGGCAATCCGCTCAAGGACAATGGCGGGCTGCATGAGCTCGAGAAACGCGCGCAAGCCGCCCGCGAGCTCGCCGCCGACCCGCGCATCGATGTCACCTGTCTCGAATCCGTCATCCGAACACGCTACACTGTGGACACGATCAACTTTCTGCGCCGCCGCGCTTCCGGCCTGCGCTTTGTCTGGATCATGGGCGCCGACAATCTCGCGCAATTTCATCGCTGGCAACATTGGCAGCGGATCGTGACCCAGGTACCGATCGCCGTAATCGATCGTCCTCCGCAAAGTTTCCGTGCGCTTGCCGCGCCCGCCGCGCGCGCATTGGCGCCTTATCGTCTGCCCGAGAAGGAAGCCGGCCGCCTCGCCGACCACCGCGCGCCGGCCTGGGTGTTTCTCACCGGGCTGAAACTGAATCTTTCGTCGACGACCTTGCGGAACCCGGACGGGAGCTGGAAGGCGGCGACGTAAGACCGCAGTGGTGTTGGATATTGAATCCATTAACCCCACATGCGTACTATGGTCCGCGGGCTGCCGGATTCGGCCGCCCGCGATACAGTGAAAGGAATGGTCCCTGGCCACACCTGTATTGTCCAAGTCAGTTTTACCCAAGTCTCGACAGAGCGCGCGTAAAACATCGACCCAAGCTGCGGCCTTGCCTGCGCCGTCCGACGCCGACAAGACGCTGAACCTGATCCTCTCCCGCCTCGAGGATATGAAGGCGGAAGAGACGGTTACCATCGACCTTCGCGGCAAATCGGCATTTTCCGACTACATGATCATCACCTCGGGCCGGGCCAACCGGCACGTTGGCGCGATCGCGGAAAACGTCACCAAGTCGCTGAAGGAAACCGGAATCAAGAACATCCATGTCGAGGGCTTGCCCAACGCCGACTGGGTGCTGATCGATTCCGGCGACGTGATCGTTCACGTGTTCAGGCCCGAGGTCCGTGAGTTCTACAATCTCGAACGGTTGTGGACTCAGGGTCCGGGAGCGGCGAAGGCGATCTAGGGTCTTGTGCCGATGCAAATCGGCGAGGGAGCGTGCTAGCGTGCGCGCCGATGAGAATCGTCGTCATCGCCGTCGGCCGGCTGAAGCAGGGGCCGGAGCGGGAGCTCGCCGGACGCTATCACAAGCGTTTCGACGAGATCGGCCGCAAGCTCGGCTTCCGGTCCCTGGACATCCGCGAGATCGGCGAGAGCCGCGCGCGCGAGGCGCAGGCGCGCATCGCCGAGGAGGCGGCTGCGATCTCGGCCGCAATCCCGGAAAACTCCGTGCTTGTCACGCTCGATGAGCACGGCAACAATATCGACAGCCCCACGCTCGCCCGCCTGCTCGGCCAGTGGCGGGACCAGGCCGTAGCTCATACTATTTTTGCAATCGGTGGCGCCGACGGACTTTCGCCCGAATTGCAGGGCAAGGCAAAGTTGAGGGTCGCTTTTGGGGCTGCGACCTGGCCGCATCAAATGGTTCGCGTCATGCTTCTGGAGCAGCTTTACAGGGCTGCGACTATTTTGGCGGGTCACCCTTATCATCGTGCGTGAGAAGCGCGCCAGGCCAGCAACGATTTCGGACGAGATGCAGCAGGCACAGTCCCTTTCATCGTTCCCAGACACCGTCCGGCGCGGCTGGATTTACTGCGTCCCGCTCTCAGCCGCGTTGTTGTTCGCTTTCGAGTGCTCGATGCCTGCCACGGCGCAGACCGCGACGGCACAGACTGCGACGGCACAGACCGCGACGGCATTGCCTGACGCGCTGAAGCAGCGCGAGCAGGAGCTCGAGGCCGCTCGCGAAGAGCAGAAGCGCGCCGCCGACCAGCAGGCGAAGCTCAAGGCCGATATCGCCGCGATCGGCGACGACCGCAGCAAGCTCAATCAGCAGCTCATCGACGTTGCCTCGCGCGTGCGCGACGTCGAAGGCCGTGTCGCGGATGCGGAGGCGCGGTTGCGCACGCTCGATGAACATGAGCGGCAGATCCGAAGCTCGCTCGATTCGCGCCGCTCCGAAGTGATCGAGGTACTGGCGGCGCTGCAACGCGCCGGCCGCCGCACGCCGCCGGCCCTGCTGGTCCGGCCCGAAGATGCGCTGCAATCGCTGCGCACCGCGATGCTGCTTGGAGCAGTCGTGCCCGAATTGCACGCGCGCGCCGACAAGCTCGCGTCCGACCTCGGCGAGCTTGTCGCCGTCCGCAAGACCATCACCAGCGAACGCGATCGGCTGGCCGCCGACCGTGACAAGCTCAAGGATGATCAGACGCGGCTTGCGGCGCTGATCGACGAGCGGCAGCGACAGCAGGCCGGAATGGAGAAGGACGTCGAGGCGGAAGGCGCGCGCGCCATTGCGCTCGCCAAGCAGGTCGACGATCTGCAAGGCCTGATCGCCAAGATGGAGCAGGACGTCAAAAGCGCCGCGAAGGCCGCCGCAGCCGCCAACCAGAGCGGCAATGGCAAGTCCGACCCGGCTCTCCTGAAGAACCCCAACCGCACCAGCCCTGCGGTCGCCTTCGCCTCGGCCAAAGGCCTATTCAAATTACCGGTCAACGGTACCAAAATCCGCGATTTCGGCAGTTCCAATGACTCGGGCGGCATGGAAAAAGGCATTTCTTTGGCAACGCGCCCCGGGGCCCAGGTTACCACGCCATGTGACGGCTGGGTGGTTTACGCCGGGCCGTTCCGCAGCTATGGACAACTCTTGATCCTCAATGCCGGGGGCGGGTATCATGTTCTGATCGCCGGGATGGAGCGCATTTCGGTAAACATCGGACAGTTTGTGCTTACCGGAGAACCGGTCGCGACCATGGGAACGACATCCCAGGTGGCCTCGATCCTTGCGGCCAACGCAAGCCAGCCCGTGCTCTATGTCGAGTTCCGCAAGGACGGAACTCCAATCGATCCAGGCCCATGGTGGGCCGCAAATGAAGGCGAAAAGGTTCGCGGATGATGCGCAAGACTTCTGTAATCCTTCTCAGCGCTGCAACGGGTGCCGCACTAACGTTGCTCGTGACCCAGCCACACGCGGTGTTCATGGGCTCGACCGCGCGCGCTGCGACCGCGGACACCTATCGTCAGCTCAACCTGTTCGGCGACGTGTTCGAGCGCGTGCGCAGCGACTATGTGGAAAAGCCCGATGACGCCAAGCTCGTCGAGTCGGCGATCTCGGGCATGCTGTCCGGCCTCGATCCGCATTCGAGCTACATGGATGCCAAGAGCTTCCGCGACATGCAGGTGCAGACCCGCGGCGAGTTCGGCGGGCTCGGCATCGAGGTCACGATGGAGGATGGCCTGATCAAGGTGGTCTCGCCGATCGACGACACGCCGGCCGCGAAGGCCGGCATCCTCGCTAACGACATCATCACCCAGCTCGACGACGATCAGGTGCAGGGGCTGACGCTGAACCAGGCCGTCGAGAAGATGCGCGGCCCAGTCAACACCAAGATCAAGCTGAAGATCATCCGCAAGGGCGTCGACAAACCGATCGATGTCACGCTCGTGCGCGACAACATCCGCGTCCGCTCGGTGCGCGGGCGCGTCGAGGCCGATGACATCGCCTATATCCGCATCACCACTTTCAACGAGCAGACCACCGAAGGCCTGAAGAAGAGCATCGCCGACCTGCAGAACCAGATTGGCGACAAGCTGAAGGGCTACATCATCGACCTGCGCAACAACCCGGGCGGCCTGCTTGAAGAAGCCGTCACGGTGTCCGACGCCTTCCTCGAGCGCGGCGAGATCGTCTCGACCCGCGGCCGCAACCCCGAAGAGACCCAGCGCCGCTCCGCCCATCCGGGCGATCTCACCAAGGGCAAGCCGGTCATCGTGCTGATCAATGGCGGCTCGGCCTCGGCCTCCGAGATCGTCGCCGGCGCGCTGCAGGACCACAAGCGCGCGACGTTGGTCGGCACCCGTTCGTTCGGCAAGGGCTCGGTGCAGACCATCATTCCGCTCGGCTCGGGCAACGGCGCGCTGCGTCTGACCACCGCGCGCTACTACACGCCGTCGGGCAAGTCGATCCAGGCCAAGGGCATCGTGCCCGACATCGAGGTCGTGCAGGACGTGCCGGCAGAGTTGAAAGCACGCACCGATACCAAGGGCGAAGCCTCGCTGCGCGGCCATCTGAAGAGCGATGGCGACGAGAAGACCGGATCGCAATCCTATGTGCCGCCGGATGCCAAGGACGACAAGGCGCTGAAGGTGGCAGACGACCTGCTCCACGGCATCAAGTCGAGCTCCTCGGCACCGACGCCGTCCGCCAGCGCAAGCGACAAGCCGGCCGATGACAAGGCGGCGAGTGACAAGCCCGCAACCTCCGACCGGCAGCCGGCGGGCAAAGGCGCGAACTGACCCGTCGAGCCAACGGCGATTTTGGCGAAAGGGCGGCCGGCCGGGTCGCCCTTTCTCGTTGAGCCGGCGGGTAGTCCCCCGGAGGCCCGCCGACCTCCTGCCGTATTGGCCTGCCGTGGTATCGTGGCCCCATTGATTCGGGACAATGGATGGCTGAGACGGTCGACGATCTGAGCGCCCCGCTCGGACAAAATGCGGAGCGGCGCAAGCGCCGATTCCGCCTGCCGTTTACCGCGATGCAGGTGATTGCCGGCCTGCTCGGGGCGTTCCTGCTCGCCTTCATCGGCTTTGCCCTGTTCGCCAAGAACCCGCTCGGCGGCGAGCCCATGGTCAATGTCGCGATCCGACAGAAGGCCAAGGAGGACAAGGCCCCGCCAGGGCCGGCAGCGCATGTTGAGCCCGGCCAGAAGGCCGGGCCCAAGCAGGCCGCGACGACCGAGCAAAAGACCGTCACCATCATCGACGGATCAAATGGTAAACGCCAGGATGTGGTGATCGGCGGGAATTCGCCCGGAACAGCCGCAAGCGTTCCTGCCGCACCGACCATGACGACCGGCATCGACCCGCGGCTCACGGAACAGACCCGCTACGGCATGATTCCGATCATCGCGGACGGCCTGAAGCCGTTCACGGTCTATGCGGCTGATGCCGACCGCGCCAAGGCTGCGAAGATGCCGACCGTCTCCATCGTCATTGGCGGCCTCGGCGTGGGCGCCGCCAAAACCATGGACGCCATCATGAAGCTGCCGCCGGCGGTGACGCTGGCGTTCACGCCCTATGGCTCCGACCCGCAAAAGCTTGTGGACCGGGCGCGGGCACAGCGCCATGAGGTCCTGCTGCAGATCCCGATGGAACCCTACGACTATCCGGACAACGATCCCGGGCCGCAGACCCTCCTCGCCACTTTGGGGCCAGAAGAAAATCTCGACCGGCTGTATTGGCATCTCGGCCGGCTGCAGGGCTATGCCGGGATCGCCAATTTCATGGGCGCCCGCTTTGTCGCGACCGAGGCGGCGATGGCGCCGATCATCCGCGAGGCCGCCAAGCGCGGGCTTTCCTATTTCGACGACGGCTCCGCCCCGCGCAGCGTGGCGGCAGCGCTCGCCGGCGGCCAGGCGCTCCCCTTCGCGAAGGGTGACGTCGCCATCGACGCCGTGCCGACCTCGGCGGAGATCGACCGGGCGCTGGCCAAGCTCGAAGCCCTGGCGAAAGACCACGGATACGCAGTCGGCACCGCTTCCGCATTGCCGATTTCGATCGAAAAGATCGGCGCCTGGATCAAGACGCTTGATGCCCATGGCGTGATGCTTGTGCCATTGACAACTACGATGCTGAAATCAAAATCCAGCTAAAGTTCGAAGTTCTCCGCGTCTTGCGGGCTCCCCTGGCGGCTTATTTTGATAGCCACAGCCTTGGCCCGGATGACCGCAAGAGGCCCTGACGGAATGACACGTTACGAGGACCTGCCCTATCGCACCTGTGTCGGCATCATGCTGCTCAACATGGACGGGCTCGTCTTCATCGGTCGCCGCGCCGGCGGCATCGAGCATGTCGATGAATCCCATGTCTGGCAGATGCCGCAGGGCGGCGTCGATCCCGGAGAGGACACCTGGGCGGCGGCCAAGCGCGAGCTCTATGAGGAGACCAGCGTCCGCTCGGTGGAGAAGCTCGCCGAGGTCGATGACTGGCTGATCTACGACATTCCGCGCACGGTGGCCGGGCGCGCCTGGAAGGGCCGCTATCGCGGCCAGCGCCAGAAATGGTTCGCGATGCGATTCACCGGCAAGGACGCCGAAATCAACGTTGCTGTCCCGGGCGGCGGTGGCCACAAGGCCGAGTTCGTCAACTGGCGCTGGGAGCCGATGAAAAACCTTTCCGGGCTGATCGTACCGTTCAAGCGGCCGGTCTATGAGCGCGTGGTGAAGGAGTTCTCGAAACTCGCCAGCGGATAGCGGCCGCTCCAATCTGCGCCAGCCGCGCGCGGATACGATATCTTCACCATCTCCGCGCACACTCCGGGCCGACCAGAAGGGCTCGGCCGGGGAAGGCCATGAGCGCAATCGGAACGGCAGGTCATGACGCAATCCGAATCGACCTCGATTTCCACCGCGGTCCAGGTCACAGCGCCCGGATCGAGCTTCTCGACACTCGCATAAGCGACCGGGTCACGCTGTAACGTTGTGCATCTGATATAGACTCCCCCACACGGGAGAGTTTTGAATGTCGCAGCAAAAGCCCTATCGCCTCAATGTCGGGATCACCCTGTTCAACGCCAGCGGCCTGGTCCTGATCGGCCGACGCTTTCGCGACGACGGACCGGAGATCATCCTGCCGGGTCTCGAATGGCAGATGCCTCAGGGCGGCGTCGATGCGGGCGAGGATCTGCGCGCCGCGGCGCTGCGCGAGTTGTGGGAGGAGACGAGCGTCAGGAGCGCCGAATATCTCGGCGAGACCGATTGGCTCGTTTACGAATTCCCGCCCTATGATGGTCCGCCGCATCGGCTCGCAAAGTTCCGTGGGCAGCGGCAGAAATGGTTTGCGCTGCGCTTTACCGGCGACGAGACGGAGATCGATCCGCTGACGCCGCGCAACGACCAACCCGCTGAGTTCGATGCCTGGCGATGGGAGCGCCTCGACCGCGTCGCCGACCTTGTCGTGCCGTTCCGCCGCGAGGTTTATCGGGAGGTCGCGAGGAATTTCGCGGGCTTCGCCAAGGGTTAAGGGTTCGGACCGACCGCGAAGGGTCCGATCGCGATCACATGACAACCGGTATCGTGCTTGGCGCAGAATGCCGTCTCGGGCGCCAGGGCGCAACCGAGTTCCGCACACTGCCATCGCGGTGCACGTTCAATTCATTGAATTTTCAAAGAGCCGCTCGCGAAGCCTTAATGCATCGCCGTGGTATTGAGTTCGTTCTGGATCGCCTTGAAATGATCCAGCCGCTCGATGGCGTGGTCGAGCTCGGAGCCTTCCTTCTCGGCGAGCTTCTCCTCCATCGCGCTGATCGTCGCCGCGAATTTGGCGCGGTCAAGCTCCTCGATCGACGTCGCGACATCCGCGAGCACAGTCAGGCCTTTTTCGGAGACTTCGGCAAGCCCTCCGAGCACGATCATCTTCTGCTTCGATCCGCCCGCGATCACCGTGAGAATCCCCGGACGCACCGCTGCGACCACCGGCGCGTGGCCGGCGAGCACACCGAAATCACCCTCCGCACCGGGAACGTCGACCTGATCGACCTCGCCGGAGAACGCGTTTTTTTCCGGCGACACGAGATCGAAATGGAAGGTGGCCATGATCTATCCGTTCTTTCCGCTGTCACCCGCGGGCTTGACCCGCGGGTCCATCAATCAAGAAATTTCTCTTCCGATGGATTGCCGGGTCAGGCCCGGCAATGACGACATCACAATGCTCAGGCCGCTTCAGCGGCGAGCTTCTTGCCCTTCTCGACCGCCTCTTCGATGGTGCCGACCATGTAGAAGGCGGCTTCCGGCAGGTGGTCATACTTGCCTTCGCAAAGGCCGCGGAAACCCTTGATAGTGTCGACGAGCTCGACGAACTTGCCGGGCGAGCCGGTGAAGACTTCGGCGACGTGGAAGGGCTGCGACAGGAAACGCTCGATCTTGCGGGCGCGCGCCACCGTCAGCTTGTCCTCTTCGGACAATTCGTCCATGCCCAGAATGGCGATGATGTCCTGCAGCGACTTGTAGCGTTGCAGGATCTGCTGGACCATGCGCGCGGTGTTGTAGTGCTCCTCACCGACGACAAGCGCCGATAGCATGCGCGAGGTCGAGTCCAGCGGGTCGACCGCCGGGTAGATGCCCTTTTCCGAGATGGCGCGCGACAGCACCGTGGTGGCGTCGAGATGCGCGAACGAGGTCGCGGGCGCCGGGTCGGTCAGGTCGTCGGCCGGCACGTAGATCGCCTGCACCGAGGTGATCGAGCCCTTGGTGGTCGTGGTGATGCGCTCCTGCAGCGCGCCCATGTCGGTCGCAAGCGTCGGCTGATAACCGACCGCCGAGGGGATGCGGCCGAGCAGCGCCGACACTTCGGAACCGGCCTGCGTGAAACGGAAGATGTTGTCGACGAAGAACAGCACGTCCTGGCCCTGGTCGCGGAAATATTCGGCAACCGTCAGCCCGGAAAGACCGACGCGGGCGCGCGCGCCCGGCGGCTCGTTCATCTGACCGTACACCAGCGCGCATTTCGACTTCACGTTCGGATCGGGGTGACGCGGATCGGCGTTGACCTTAGATTCGATGAACTCGTGATAGAGGTCGTTGCCCTCGCGGGTACGCTCGCCGACGCCGGCGAACACCGAGTAGCCGCCGTGCGCCTTGGCAACGTTGTTGATCAGCTCCTGAATCAGCACGGTCTTGCCGACGCCGGCGCCGCCGAACAGGCCGATCTTGCCGCCCTTGGCGTAAGGCGCGAGCAGGTCGACGACCTTGATGCCGGTGACGAGAATTTCGGCTTCGGTCGACTGCTCGACATAGTCGGGCGCTGGCTGATGGATGGCGCGCTTGCCTTCGGCCTTGATCGGGCCTGCTTCATCGACGGGCTCGCCGACGACGTTCATGATGCGGCCGAGCGTGCCCTCGCCGACGGGGACTTCGATCGGCTGACCCGTGTCGGTCACTTCCTGGCCGCGCACCAGGCCTTCCGTCGCGTCCATCGCGATCGTGCGCACGGTGGACTCGCCAAGATGCTGCGCGACCTCGAGCACGAGGCGGTTGTTGCCGTTCTTGGTCTCCAGTGAATTGAGAATGGCCGGCAAATGGCCTTCGAACTGCACGTCGACGACGGCGCCCATGACCTGGGTGACGCGACCGACCTGGTTGGCTGCTGTAGCCATTAACTCTCTCCTTCGATCCGAATTTGATCTCGTGTTTCAGTTCGTCCCTTAGACCGCCTCGGCGCCGGAGATGATCTCGATCAGCTCCTTGGTGATCATGGCCTGGCGGGTGCGGTTGTAGATCAGGGTCTGCTTGCGGATCATTTCGCCGGCGTTGCGGGTCGCGTTGTCCATCGCCGTCATCTGCGCGCCGTAGAACGAGGCGTTGTTCTCGAGCAGCGCGCGGAAGATCTGCACGGCAAGATTTCGCGGCAACAGGCCGGCGAGGATCTCGTCTTCCTCCGGCTCGTATTCGTAACCGGCCGAGGCCTGCGCCTTGCTGTCCGACTTCTCGAAGTCGAGCGGAATGATCTGCTGGGCGGTCGGAATCTGCGCGATGACCGATTTGAAGCGCGAGTAGAACAGCGTGCAGACATCGAACTCGCCGGCTTCGAAGCGAGCGATCACCTTCCGTGCGACGCCCTCGGCGTTGCCGAAACCGAGTTGACGAACACCGCGCAGGTCGACGTGCTCGACGATCTGCTGCTCGAATTGACGGCGGAGCTGCTCGTAGCCCTTGCGGCCGACGCAGAAGAACTTCACTTCCTTGCCTTCGCTGATCAGCGCCTGGGCGCGCTCGCGCGCCAGCCGCACGATGGAGGAGTTGAAAGCGCCGGACAGGCCGCGCTCGCCGGTGCAGACCAGAAGCAGATGCACCTGATCCCTGCCGGTGCCGGCAAGCAGCGCCGGCGCGCCGGGCGAGCCATTGGCAGCGCTGGCGATGTTGGAGATCACCGCTCCCATCTTCTCGGCATAGGGCCGCGCCGCTTCGGCGGCGGACTGCGCACGGCGCAGCTTGGATGCCGCAACCATCTGCATGGCCTTGGTGATCTTCTGCGTCGCCTTGGTGGAGGCGATGCGGACCCGCATATCCTTCAGTGATGCCATTCTTCGCTCACCCCGGCGATCCGGCCCCGCATGACCCGATCGCAAATCTCACTTTGGTCGTGCCCGGCCCTGTGCCGGGCATCCACGTCCAACTTGCCGCTGCGGCCGACGCCGTAGACGGCGTCAGGCAAACGACTTCGCAAAACCCTCGACCACCGACTTCAGCTTGCCTGCGGCATCGTCGGAGAGATCGCGGGTGTCGCGGATGGTGTTGAGAAGATCCACGTGCTTGCCGCGCAGCAGCGACAGCAGGCCGTCCTCGAACGCCTTCACCTTGTTGACCGGCAGCGGATCGAGATAGCCGTTGGTGCCGGCCCAGATCACGCAGACCTGCTCTTCCATCTTGAGCGGCGAGAACTGCGGCTGCTTCAACAGCTCGGTCAGGCGCGCACCGCGGTTGAGCAGGCGCTGGGTCGTGGCGTCGAGGTCCGAGCCGAACTGCGCGAACGCCGCCATTTCGCGATATTGCGCGAGCTCACCCTTGATCCTGCCGGCAACCTTCTTGGTCGCCTTGGTCTGCGCCGAGGAGCCGACGCGCGACACCGAAAGACCGACGTTCACGGCGGGACGGATGCCCTGGAAGAACAGGTCCGTCTCCAGGAAGATCTGGCCGTCGGTAATCGAAATCACGTTGGTCGGGATGTAGGCCGACACGTCGTTGGCCTGGGTTTCGATGACCGGCAGCGCCGTCAGCGAGCCCGAACCGTGCTCGTCATTGAGCTTCGCGGCGCGCTCCAGGAGGCGCGAATGGAGATAGAACACGTCGCCCGGATAGGCTTCGCGGCCCGGCGGACGGCGCAGCAAGAGCGACATCTGACGATAGGCGACGGCCTGCTTGGACAAGTCGTCGTAGATGATGACGGCGTGCATGCCGTTGTCGCGGAAGTACTCGCCCATGGTGCAGGCTGTGAACGGAGCGATGTACTGCATCGGCGCCGGATCGGAGGCGGTCGCGGCGACGACGATGGAATATTCCAGCGCGCCCTGCTCTTCCAGCACCTTCACGAACTGCGCAACCGTGGAACGCTTCTGGCCAATCGCGACGTAGACGCAATAGAGTTTGATCTTCTCGTCGCCGGTCGCGTTCAGCGGCTTCTGGTTCAGGATCGCGTCGAGCGCGATCGCGGTCTTTCCGGTTTGACGGTCGCCGATGATCAGCTCGCGCTGGCCGCGGCCGATCGGGATCAGCGCGTCGATTGCCTTGAGGCCGGTCGCCATCGGCTCGTTCACCGACTTGCGCGGAATGATGCCGGGCGCCTTGACGTCGACGCGGCGGCGCTCGGTTGCCTGGATCGGACCCTTGCCGTCGATCGGATTACCGAGCGCGTCGACGACGCGGCCGAGCAGGCCCTTGCCGACCGGCGTATCCACGATCGAGCGGGTGCGCTTGACGGTCTGCCCCTCCTTGATCTCGCGGTCGGCGCCGAAGATCACGATACCGACGTTGTCGGTTTCGAGGTTGAGCGCCATGCCGCGGGTGCCGTTCTCGAACTCGACCATCTCGCCGGCCTGGACGTTATCCAGACCGTAGACACGGGCGATACCGTCACCGACGGACAGCACCTGTCCGACTTCGGAAACCTCGGCCTCCTGGCCGAAATTCTTGATCTGGTCCTTGAGGATCGCGGAAATTTCCGCGGCGCGGATGTCCATCAGCCTGCCTCTTTCATCGCGTGCTTGATCGAATTGAGCTTGGTTCGAAGCGAACTATCGACCATGCGGCTGCCGAGCTTGACCACAAGCCCGCCGATGATCGAGGGATCGACTTTGACGTTGAGAATGACGTCCTTGCCGCTGATCGCCTTCAGCGCGCTCTTGAGGGCGTCGAGATTCTTGTCGGAGAGCGGCTCGGCCACCGTGACATCGGCGCTCGCCTCGCCCTTGAACTTCGCGACCAGTGCGTTGAAGGCACGGATCACGTCACTGACTGCAAACAGGCGCCGGTTGGCGGTGAGCACTTTGAGGAAATTCGCGGAGATGCCGGTGATACCGGCCTGGTCGAGCACGGCGGACAGCGCCCTTGACTGCGTATCGGCCGCGAACACCGGACTGCGCACCAACCGCTTCAGGTCGGCGCTCTCCTCCAGCATTGCATCGAATTTATCGAGGTCGGCCTTGACCGCGTCGATGGATTTTTCGTCGCGAGCCAACTCGAACAAGGCCGTTGCATAACGACCTGGCACTCCCGAAACAGACGGATCTTCAGCAGCCACAGACCTAGCTCTTTATAGCTGTCAAATTCGCAAGGGAAAAACCGTCGCCACGAAGCGGCGCCTAGCGATCCAAGCCCTTGGAATTCAAGCGGGACTTCGATTTTCGACCGGCACGGAAAGTGCCAAGGTCGTTAAAATCGCGGACTTGCTAACATAGAGGGAGCGCAGGTGCAACATGACGGCGACGTGATCGCAGCTCCAACGCCGCGCCCTTCCCGCCCCGCAGCTGCAGAATCTGCAAGGCCAGCAATCGAAGGCGCGCTCGGTTCGAGTGGCGGGACGAGGATCAAATCACCCAGCCGGTTCGCGGCGGGATTGTTCCAATCACTTCCGTCATGGCCCCGACGCGTGACCCAAGGGAACAGAAAGCCCTAACCATTCCATTTGCACATTACTTACCATTAACCGTCCTAGTCGCGCGACGACTTGCCTCTTCAGTATTAGCAAGTATTGCATTGGTTAAGAACTCGTTAACGCGATAGATTACGGAATACCGTTGGATTAGTCCCGCTGAGTAACAAGATATTTCAGCCTGAGACATCCGACCTTTACTGCCTAATTCACGCCATATTGCGACGCAAAACGGCCAACTCCTCAAACTGGGACGGGGGTTCCACTTGCCACGTATGTGGCAATACTATCCAAGGGACAAACTGAATGATCGCAAGCAAGAAGTCGACAGCGGGGGCTATAACCCGCTCGAACGTGGCGCTCGCTATTTTTGCCGCAACTCTCCTGGTCGGTGGGACCGTCACCGAGGCCTCGGCCAAATCCAGGCATCACTACCGGGTGCATCACTTCCATCACCACGTCGCTTCCAACCACCGCAGCCCCGGCGACGATTCTTGGCGCAACGCCAACGCCTCCTTTGGCACCACGGGGCATAGCTTCTCGGGCATCGCCTCGATGTATGGCAACGAGTCCGGCCGTCAGACCGCGTCGGGCCAGCGTTTCAACGAGAACGCCATGACCTGTGCCCATCGCTCGCTTCCATTCGGCACCAAGCTGCGCGTGACCCATGGCAGCCGCTCCGTCATTGTCACCGTCAACGATCGCGGCCCGTTCGTCCGCGGCCGGGTGCTCGACCTCTCCACCGGCGCAGCCCACGCCATCGGCCTCTCCGGCATCGGCGAAGTCACCGCCGAGGTCGTCGGCTGATGCGCTAAAGGCGCCTTCCCGGTCTGATAATCTGGTAGGTACCGCGTCCAGAAACGGCGCCAGCCCGTGCTGCGCCTGAAAGAACCCGCCGTCGCCAATGACGGCGGGCTTTTTGTGCCTCGTCATTGCGAGCCAACGGGTCCGCGCAAAGCGCGGCCCGATGACAGGCTCCGCGAAGCAATCCATGTCTACGCTGAGGCGGTATGGATTGCTTCGTCGCTTTCGCTCCTCGCAATGACGCTGTTGAGCCAGTGACGCATCACAAAAAGCTCTGCGGATCGACGTCGACCTCGAGCTTGAGATTGCCCTTGGGCTTGGGACCAAGGGCCACCCATTCGCGCAAATAGTCCGACAGGTCGAAGCCGCGAACGGATTTCAGGAGCAGCCGGAAGCGATAGCGGCCCTTGATGACCGCGAGCGGCGCCTCGGCCGGACCCAGCACCTGCACCCGCTCGTCGCGCGGGGCGAGCGCGGCGAGCCGCCGGGCAAAGCCTTCCGCGCTGGCGCGGTCGCCCGCCGAGATGATCAGGCTCGCGAGCCTGCCGAACGGCGGATAGAGCGTGCGCTCGCGCGAGGCGATCTCGTTCTCATAGAAGGCCTCGCGATCGCAGGCGACCAGCGCTTTCATGACGGGGTGCTCGGGCTGGTGGGTCTGCAGATAGCCGACGCCGCGGCCCTGGTCGCGGCCGGCGCGCCCGATCACCTGGTTGAGCAATTGCCAGGTCCGCTCCGCGGCGCGCGGGTCGCCATTGCCGAGGCCCAGATCGGCATCGACCACGCCGACCAGATTGAGCCGCGGGAAATGATGGCCCTTTGCCACCAGTTGCGTGCCGATGATGATGTCGACGCGGCCTTCGGCGATTTCGTTCAGCTCGCTCCGCATGGTCTCGATCGAGGTGATGAGATCGCTGGAGAGCACCATGGTGCGCGCGTTCGGGAACAGCGCGGCCGCCTCCTCCTGCAGCCGCTCGACGCCGGGACCGACGGCAACCAGCGATTCCTCCGCTGCACAATTCGGACAAGCAGACGGACGCGGCATCGAGAAGCCGCAGTGGTGGCAAACCAACCGCTGGCGAAAGCGGTGATCGACCAGCCAGGCGTCGCAGATGGTGCAGGCGAAGCGGTGGCCGCAGGCGCGGCACAGCGTCAGCGGCGCATAGCCGCGACGATTGAGGAACAACAGCGCCTGCTCGCGGCGCTCGATCGCTGTGTTGATCTCGCCTGCCAATCGCGGCGAGATGAAACGGCCGCGCGACGGCGCTTCGCGCCGCAGATCAATCGCTTCGATGTGCGGCATGTGCTGGCCGCCAAACCGCGACGGCAGCACGATGCGCTGGTAGCGGCCCTTGCGCGCGTTCACCTCGGTTTCGACCGACGGCGTCGCCGACGCCAGTACGATCGGGATCTTGGCGATATGCGCACGCACCACCGCCATGTCGCGGGCGTGGTAATGGACGCCGTCTTCCTGCTTGTAGGCCTGGTCGTGCTCCTCATCCACCACGATCAGTCCGAGATCGGCATAGGGCAGGAACAGCGCCGAGCGCGCACCGACCACGACCGGCGCTTCGCCCGCCGAGATCGCCCCCCAATTGCGCGCGCGGGTGCGCGGCGTAAGTTCCGAATGCCATTCCATCGGACGCACGCCGAAGCGGGAAGCAAAGCGATCTAGGAATTGGCCGGTCAGCGCGATTTCCGGCATCAGGATCAACGACTGCTTGCCGCGGCGGATGGTTTCGGCGATCGCCTCGAAATAGACTTCGGTCTTGCCCGAGCCAGTGACACCGTCGAGCAGCGCGACATGGAAGCTGCCATTGGCGGCAAGCGCGCGCATCGCATCCACCGCGGTTCGTTGCTGCCTGGAAAATTCCGGCTGCGCGTATCCCGGATCGGGCGGAGGCGGCGGCAGCGCGCGCGGCATCGCCTCCACCGAGAGCGTACCCTCATCGACCAGGCCGTCGATCACACCGGTGGTGACGCCCGCTTCCTTCGCGGCCTCGGACTTGCCATGCAAGAGGCCGTCGGAGAGCACGTCGATCACGCGCCGACGCGCCGGCGTCAGCCGTTTGGGCACTTGCCCCACGAGCCGCACGCCCATGCGCGCACGCTCGGGACCCAGATTCTCGCCCATGCGCAAGGTCATGCGCAGCACCATGCCGCGGGCTGAGAGCGTGTAGTTGGAAACCCAATCGACGAGGGAGCGCAGCTCACCCTTGAGCGGGGGCACGTCGAGCTTCTCGCTGACATCTTTCAGGCGGTTGTGCAGACGCGGATCGGGATTAGCGTTCTCCGCCCACACCACGGCCAGCACCTCGCGCGGGCCGAGCGGCACACCGACGACGTCGCCGGCCTTCAGTTCCATGCCGCGCGGCACGCGGTAGGAATAGGTCTGGTTGAGCGCGACCGGCACCAGCACATCGACGATGCGCGTCGATGCGGCGGCGAAAGAGGCTGAGCGCGCGGAATGGTCCATTGGGAATCGGTGCTCTTGGCAGTTCAGGCTAGCGCCCTGGGCCCAAGTTAGCGAACGGTAAACGAAGGGGGTGCGATATAATCAAGGGAATCACAGCGGCAAGCCTGGCATGGCCCCATCTAAAACCCAACTGACCGAGCTCGACAGCGCCGATGAGACGATCGCGCTGCAGATGACGCGTTGGCTGACGCATCTGAAGAGCGAGCGCAGGCTGTCACCAAAGACGCTGGAGGCCTATGCACGCGACTTGCGTCAATGCCTCGATTTCCTGTGCGAGCATTGGGGCACGCGGGTGACGCTGGCGCGGTTCTCGCTGCTGGAGGCGACAGACATAAGGGCCTTCATGGCGATGCGGCGCGCCGACGACATCGCAGGCCGCTCGCTGATGCGCGCGCTGGCGGGCCTGCGCTCCTTCGGCCGCTTCCTCGAACGCGAAGGCAAGGGCAAGGTCGGCGCGCTCTCGGCGATCCGCGCGCCGAAGATCGGCAAGAGTCTGCCCAAGCCACTGCCGATGGCATCCGCCAAGCGGCTGGCCGACGCCGATGAGCGCGCCGGCGAGACGCGCGAGACCTGGATCCTGGCGCGAGATGCTGCGGTGATGGCGCTGCTCTACGGCTCGGGCCTGCGCATCTCGGAGGCGCTGTCGCTCAAGCGCCGCGAGGTGCCACGGCCGGGCGAAGGCGACGTGCTTGTCGTCACCGGCAAGGGCAACAAGACGCGCATGGTGCCGGTGCTGCAAAACGTGCTGGCGCTGATCGCCGACTATGTCGCGATCTGCCCGCATGCGCTGTTGCCCGAGCAGCCGATCTTTGTCGGCGCGCGCGGCGGCCCCTTAAGCCCGCGCATCATCCAGCTCACCATGGCGCGGATGCGAGGCGCGCTCGGGCTGCCCGACAGCGCCACGCCGCATGCGTTGCGGCATTCCTTTGCCACCCATCTGCTCTCGCGCGGCGGCGATCTGCGCGCGATCCAGGAACTGCTCGGCCATTCCTCGCTCTCGACCACGCAAATCTACACTGGCATCGACAGCGAGCGGCTGCTGGAAGTCTATCGCAGCGCGCATCCGCGTAGCTGAGACCGTTCCGACACGGCGCTGCCGCATCTGCACCCCCCTTGCGCCCGCCCACATTGTCCTGCAATCGTAAGCGCTGCCATACGCGGAGGGGAATCATGAGCGCACATGAGAGCATGGAACAGGCCGACCATGCCAAGGAAGCTTCTGAAGAGAACCGGAACATCGCGCTCCTGATCGCGGTGATCGCGCTGTGCCTGGCGCTGTCGGAGACGCTCGGCAAGGGCGCCCAGACCGAATCGATCAGCAAGAACGTCGAGTCGTCGAACTTGTGGGCGTTCTTCCAGGCCAAGAGTATTCGCCACACGACAGTGCAGACCGCCGCCGACCAGGCCAAGCTCGGTCTCGGCGGCTTCAGTGACGATGCCGCGAAGGCGGCTGCGCAAAAACAGATCGACGATTGGCAGAAGACTGCGGCGCGCTACCGCTCTGATCCCAAGAGCGGCGAGGGACAGGAGCAATTGTCCAAACGCGCCAGGCATGCCGAGGAGGAGCGCGACCTCGCGACCGAGAAATATCATCATTTCGAGCTCGCCTCGGCCGCCTTCCAGATCGCGATCGTGCTGGCGTCCGCCACCATCATCACCGGCATGATATGGCTTGCCTGGGTCTCCGGCGTGCTCACGCTCGCCGGCATCGCCGTCACCGCGCTCGGCATCTTCAACCCACATCTCTTGCCGCTGCCGTAGTCGATTTCGCCATCACCGTCATTGCGAGAAGCGAAGCGGCGAAGCAATCCACTGTATCCGCCGCAACTGTCTGGATTGCTTCGCGGAGCCTGTCGTCGGGCCGCGCTTCGCACGGACCCGTTGGCTCGCAATGACGCCGGGAACGAAGAAAAATCAGCGCGCCTGATGCACGCTCTTGCGGAAGCGCTGGATCAGCCGCAGCGTGCGGGCTGACCAGCCCTCGCCGCCGCCGCTCAATGCGTCCTTGATCCGCGCCTTGATCGGATCGACCAGCGCATTCGCCCTGGCGCGCAGCACGAGGATGAACCTGTAGAGCCATTCGAACCAGCCCATCTCCAGGAGCTTCGGCCGCGTCACGTCAAAGATGAAGGCGGTGACGCCGACGCCGAGGAATTTCGCGAACAGGATGGTCAAGAAAGCGCTCATCCAGTGTTCGTGGCTGAGCAGCCAAAATCCGATCAGCTTCAGCGGAAACAGCGGCAGCACCGGCACGATGAAAACGATCAGGGTCATCGCAGGCGACAGCGAATCGACCCGATCCGCCAGCCATGCCTTGACCGCGCGCAGCGGCATCGCCGCCACGATGGCGGCCACGATCGGCTCAAGATGGTCCCAAAGCCACGCTTCGATCAGGAAGATGATCGCAAGCAGGACCCAGATCGGTTGAAGCAGTCGGCGCAGCATATGTTATCCGGCCCGACCCGCGGACGGGCGTCGATCACATATGGATGGCGCGCTTGCCGACGGCAAGTGACGCTTCCTTGATCGCCTCCGAGCGCGTCGGATGCGCATGGCAGGTGCGGGCCAGATCTTCCGCTGCACCGCCGAACTCCATCAACACCGCGGCCTCGTGGATCATTTCTCCGGCCTCGATGCCGATAATATGCACGCCAAGCACGCGATCAGTCTTCGCATCTGCGAGAACCTTCACAAAGCCGTCAGTGGTCTGATTCACCTTCGAGCGGCCGTTGGCAGTAAAGGGAAACTTCCCGCTGGTATAGGCAATGCCGGCCTGCTTGAGCTCTTCTTCGGTCTTGCCGACGGAAGACACTTCCGGAGTGGTATACACGACACCGGGAATCACATCGTAGTTCACGTGGCCTGCTTTGCCTGCGATGATCTCCGCGCAGGCGACGCCTTCGTCTTCGGCCTTGTGCGCGAGCATCGGTCCCGCCACAACGTCGCCGATGGCGTAGATGCCTTTCACGTTGGTCGAAAAATGCGGGTCGATCCGCACGCGACCGCGATCGTCGAGCGCGACGCCGGCTTCCTTTAGACCAAGGCCCTCGGTGTAGGGCACGCGGCCGATGCACACCAGCACGACATCGGCTTCCAGCGTTTCTTGCGCGCCGCCCGCCGCCGGTTCGACTTTGGCGGCCAGCGTCTTGCCCGAGGTATCGACGGCGGTGACCTTGGCGCCAAGCCTGAACTTGAAGCCCTGCTTTTCGAGGATGCGCTGAAATTGCCGCGCGATCTCCCCATCCATGCCGGGCAGAATGCGATCGAGAAACTCGACGACCGTCACCTCCGAGCCGAGGCGATGCCACACCGAGCCGAGCTCAAGCCCGATCACGCCGGCGCCGATGATCAGGAGTTTTCCCGGTACCTTGTCCAGCGACAGCGCGCCGGTTGACGATACGATTCGCTTCTCGTCGATTTCGATGCCTTTCAGCCGCGCGATGTCGGAGCCGGTCGCGATCACGATGTTCTTCGTCTCGACAAGCTGCGATTTGCCATCACCGCCGCTTACCTCGACCTTGCCCGCGCCGAGGATCTTGCCCTTGCCGAAGAAGACGTCGATCTTGTTCTTCTTCATCAGGAACTCGACGCCCTTGACGTTGCCGTCGATGCCCTGCTGCTTGAAGTTCATCATCGACGGCAGGTCGAGCTTGGGCGGAGGCACGCTGACGCCCATTTTCGCGAAGGAATGACCGGCTTCCTCGAACATTTCGGACGCATGCAACAGCGCCTTCGAAGGCATGCAGCCGACATTCAGGCAGGTGCCGCCAAGAGCATTCTTCTCGACGACGGCAACCCTCATTCCGAGCTGCGCCGCGCGCACCGCGCAGACATAGCCGCCGGGACCGGTGCCGATGATGACGAGATCGTAAGTGGCCATGGTCTAAATCCTGTAGCTGAACCAAAGTGGCAGGTGTCAGCGCCCGCCCGAAACATCGAGGATGGCGCCGGTCACGTAAGAAGCCTCATCCGACATCAGCCAGACGATGGCGTTGGCAATTTCCTTCGCACTCCCGACCCGCTTCAGCGGAACCGTATGCGCGAGCCGATGGGCGCGGTCGGGCTCGCCGCCCGAGCCGTGAATTTCCGTGTCGATCAGGCCGGGCCGGATGCCGGCGACGCGGATGCCCTCGCCCGCAACCTCAAGGCCGAGGCCGACGGTGAAGGAATCGATCGCGCCCTTGGAAGCGGCGTAGTCGATATAGGTGTTGGCTCCGCCGAGTTTCGCCGCGATCGACGACACGTTGATGATGACGCCACCCTTGCCGCCATGCTTGGTCGACATCCGCTTCACGGCCTCACGTGCGCAAAGCATGCTGCCGGTGACGTTGATGGCCATCATGCGCTGGATGCGCTCGGCCGGCATTTCGTCGACGCGCACGCCGCTCTTGCCGATAATGCCCGCATTGTTGACCAGCGCGCCGAGCGCGCCGAACTTGTCGGCGGCCTCGAACAATTTGAGGATATCGTGCTCCTCGCCGACGTCGCACTTCACTGCGACCGCCTTGCCGTTCTTCGCCTCGATCTGCGAGACGACCTCCTTCGCTGCGGCCTGGTTGCTGGCGTAGCCCACAATGATCCGGAAGCCGCGCGTGGCGGCCGCAAGTGCGGTGGCGCGGCCGATGCCGCGGCTGCCGCCGGTGATAACGGCTACTCTGTCGGTCAAACCCACCCCTATCTTTCCTTCACCGCGATTGCACCATCAGGTCTTGCCCTCAAGAGCCGCCAATCGATCCAACACGGACTTGTCCGTCAGGCTGACCAAACAGAAGAGAATGAAGGGAGTGAGGAACGGAATCAGGCACCAAGCGGCAAAGCCAATACCCTTACCCTTCCTGCGACTGATTGGGATCGCAAAGAAAAAGCAACTAAGGATACTCAGCAGAAACGGCAGCAGCGAAAGAAGAAGGGACGGTTCCTCCATCGACCCCTCCTTAGAGATCCAGCACCAGGCGGGCCGGATCCTCCAGGCTCTCCTTGACGCGCACCAGGAAGGTCACGGCTTCCTTGCCGTCGATGACGCGGTGATCATAGGACAGCGCCAGATACATCATCGGACGCACCTCGACCTTGCCGCCGACAACCATCGGCCGCTCCTGGATCTTGTGCATGCCGAGGATGCCGGATTGCGGCGCGTTCAGGATCGGGGTCGACATCAGCGAGCCGTAGATGCCGCCATTGGTGATGGTGAAGGTGCCGCCCTGCATCTCGTCGATCTTGAGCTGGCCGTCGCGGGCGCGGCGGCCGAAATCGGCGATCGATTTCTCGATGTCGGCGATCGACTTGTGGTCGCAATCGCGCACGACCGGCACGACGAGGCCCTTGTCGGTGCCGACCGCAATGCCGACGTGGTAATAGTTCTTGTAGATCAGGTCGGTGCCGTCGATCTCGGCGTTGACGGCCGGAATGTCCTTCAGCGCCTGCACGCAGGCCTTGGTGAAGAAGCCCATGAAGCCGAGCTTCGACCCGTGCTTCTTCTCGAACACGTCCTTGTAGTGCCCACGCATGGCCATGACGTTGGTCATGTCGACCTCGTTGAAGGTCGTCAGCATCGCAGCGGTGTTCTGCACGTCCTTCAGGCGGCGCGCGATGGTCTGGCGCAGCCGCGTCATCTTCACGCGCTCCTCGCGCGCGGCGTCATCCGCCGGCGAGGGTGCGCGGACCTGCACCGACGCGGCAGGCTGGCTGACCGGGGTTGGCGCAGCGGCCGCCTTCTCGATCGCGGCCAGCATGTCGCCCTTGGTGACGCGGCCATCCTTGCCGGAGCCCGGCACGGTCGAGGCATCGACGCCGCTCTCGGCCGACAGCCTGCGGACCGACGGCGCCAGCGGAGCATCCGACGGCGGCGCCTTCGGTGCAGCAGGCGCTGATGCGGCGGCAGCCGGTTGGGGCGGCGGAGGCGGCGCAGCCGGCCTGGCAGCAGGGGCCGCGGCAGCGGGCTTTGCGGCGGCAGCGGCCGCGCCGTCATTGATCATGCCGAGCAGCGCGCCAACGGCAACCGTGTCGCCATCCTTGGCCGCGATCTCGCCGAGCACACCGGCGGACGGCGCCGGCACCTCGATCGTGACCTTGTCGGTCTCGAGCTCGACCAGCGGCTCGTCGACCGCAACGGCCTCGCCGGCCTTCTTGAACCAGCGGCCGATGGTGGCCTCGGTCACCGATTCGCCCAGCGTCGGAACGCGAATTTCAGTCATGATCTGTTTCCTCTAGAGACGCCTATGCGCTCATAAATTTCGTTCCGTCATCGCCCCCAAAAGCGGGCGATCCAGTACGCCGGAACGGTTGTGATGCTATCGAACAGTGCCGGGTACTGGATGCCCCGCTTTCGCGGGGCGTGACGAGTTGAAGTCTTTCAGTTTAACGCCTCGTCGAGCAGGGCCTTGAGCTGTGCCACGTGCTTCGACATCAAACCGGTCGCGGTCGCCGCCGCCGCAGCGCGACCGGCGTAACGCGGACGCTTGTTCGGCGCGTTGATCTGGTTCAGCACCCATTCGAGATAGGGCTCGATGAAGTGCCAGGCGCCCATGTTGCGCGGCTCCTCCTGGCACCAGACGATCTCGGCGCCTTTGAAGCGGCCGAGCTCCATCACCAGCGCCTTCAGCGGCACCGGATAAAGCTGCTCGACACGCATCAGATAGATGTCGTCGAGGCCGCGCTTCTCACGCTCGTCGTAGAGATCATAATAGACCTTGCCCGAGCACAACACGACGCGGCGGATCTTGTCGTCCGGCACGAGCTTGATCTTCTCATCCGGCAGCATTTGCGCGTCATCATAAAGGATGCGGTGGAAAGTCGTGCCCTTGCCCAATTCGTCGAGCCGCGACACCGCGCGCTTGTGGCGCAGAAGCGACTTCGGCGTCATCAGGATCAGCGGCTTCCTGATCTCGCGATGAAGCTGGCGCCGCAGCACGTGGAAGTAATTCGCCGGCGTCGTGGGATAGCAGACCTGCATGTTGTCTTCGGCGCACATCTGCAGGTACCGCTCCAGACGCGCGGAGGAATGCTCCGGTCCCTGCCCCTCATAGCCATGCGGCAGCAGGCAGACGAGGCCAGACATGCGCAGCCATTTGCGCTCGCCCGAGGAGATGAACTGGTCGAACAGCACCTGCGCGCCGTTGGCGAAGTCACCGAACTGCGCTTCCCACATCGCGAGCGCATTCGGCTCGGCGAGCGAATAGCCATATTCGAAGCCGAGCACAGCCTCTTCCGAGAGCAGCGAGTTGATGACCTCGTAATGGCCCTGATCGACTCCGAGATGATTGAATGGCGTGTAGCGGCTCTCGTCCTCCTGGTCGATCAGGACTGAATGGCGCTGCGAGAAGGTGCCGCGCTCGGAATCCTGGCCGGACAGCCGCACATGATGGCCTTCCTCCAGCAGCGTGCAGAAGGCTAGCGCCTCGCCGGTCGCCCAGTCGATGCCGACGCCGTTGTCGATCGCCTTGGCGCGGTTGTCGAGGAAGCGGGCGATGGTGCGATGGACGCGGAAACCGTCCGGCATCTTGGTTATCTTTCGGCCGATATCCTTCAACACTGAAGCATCGACGCCGGTGACGCCGCGACGGGCATCTTCTTCCTCGCCTGCAATCTTGAAACCGGCCCATTTGCCGTCGAGCCAGTCGGCCTTGTTCGGCTTGTAGCCGGCGCCGGCCTCGAACTCGGCGTCGAGACGCACGCGCCAATCGGCCTTGGCCTTCTCGACCTCGCCTTCGGTGATGACGCCGTCGGAAACCAGGCGCTTGGCATAGACTTCCAGCGTGGTCGGATGCGCAGCGATCTTCTTGTACATCACCGGCTGGGTGAAGGCCGGCTCGTCGCCCTCGTTGTGGCCGTGCCGGCGATAGCAGAACATGTCGATCACGACCGGCTTGTGGAATTTCTGCCGGAACTCGGTTGCGACCTTGGCAGCAAACACCACGGCTTCCGGATCGTCGCCGTTCACATGGAAGATCGGCGCGTCGATCATCTTCGCCACGTCGGACGGATAGGGCGAAGAACGCGAATAACGCGGATAGGTGGTGAAGCCGATCTGGTTGTTGACGATGAAATGCACGGAGCCGCCGGTGCGGTAGCCCTTCAGATCCGAGAGGCTGAAGCATTCCGCGACCACGCCCTGACCGGCGAACGCAGCGTCGCCGTGCATCAGAAGCGGCATCACCGAGATGCGCTGGTCCGGCGGATCGCCATGCTGGTCCTGCTTGGCGCGCACCTTGCCCATCACCACGGGATCGACGATTTCAAGATGCGACGGGTTCGCGGTCAGCGACAGATGGATGCGGTTACCATCGAACTCGCGATCCGACGACGCGCCGAGGTGATATTTGACGTCGCCCGAGCCCTCGACCGCGTCGGGATTGGCCGAGCCGCCCTTGAATTCGTGAAACAGCGCGCGGTGCGGCTTGCCCATCACCTGGGTCAGCACGTTGAGACGGCCGCGATGCGGCATGCCAACCACGATCTCTTTCACACCGAGATTGCCGCCGCGCTTGATGATCTGCTCGAGCGCGGGGATCAGCGACTCTGCCCCGTCGAGGCCGAAGCGCTTGGTGCCGGTGAACTTCAGGTCGCAGAACTTCTCGAAACCCTCAGCTTCGATCAGCTTGTTGAGGATGGCGCGGCGCCCCTCGCGGGTAAAACTGATCTCCTTGTCCGGACCCTCGATGCGCTCCTGAATCCACGCCTTCTGTGCGGCATTACTGATGTGCATGAACTCGACGCCGAGCGTCTGGCAGTAGGTGCGCTCGCAGATCGTGACGATCTCGCGCAGCGTGCCGTATTCGAGCCCAAGCACGTGATCGAGGAAGATTTTTCGGTCGAAATCGGCTTCGCTAAACCCGTAGGAGCGCGGGTCGAGCTCCTCGCGATTGCGCGGCGCCTCGATGCCGAGTGGATCGAGATTGGCGTGGAAATGGCCGCGCATGCGGTAGGCGCGGATCAGCATCAGCGCGCGGACGGAATCGCGGGTGGCCTGGTGCACTTCGGCCGCGGTGATTTCGGCGCCCTTGGCCGCGGCCTTGTCCCTGGCTTTCGCCGCGATCTTGGTACCGATCGCCTTCTCGACCTCGATCCAATTGCCGTCGAGGGCGCTTGTGAGATCGTCCTGCGGCGCCAGCGGCCAGTTGTCACGGGCCCAGGAGGGGCCTTCGGCATTCCTGCGGACATCGGCCGGCGTGTCCTTCAGGCTCTTGAAGAACTCCTGCCATTCGGCGTCGACTGACGCCGGATCCTGCTCGTACCGGGCGTAGATATCGTCGATATAGCTGGCATTGGTGCCCTGCAAAAACGATGAGAGGGCAAAGGCGGCGTTCGCGTCCTGACGAGACATGATGGCGTCCTGGTGATTTTAGGTTCGCGCGTAACAGACGGCGCAAAGGCCAGTTCCCGGCAGGACTGGCCATGTGGGAGAACCCATACCCTATTTAGGACGAATGTTCGCGCCTAAAAGAACTAAGGACTGAACTAAGCCTTCAATTTTTCTGCAAGCGTGTACCCGAGCCGTGCCGGCGACGGCGAGACGGTGATTCCCGCCGATTTCATCGCCTCCGCCTTGGATCCGGCGTCGCCTTTGCCGCCAGAAATGATCGCGCCGGCATGGCCCATGCGGCGGCCGGGAGGCGCGGTGACGCCGGCGATGAAGCCGACCATCGGCTTCTTTCGGCCGCGCTTGGCCTCGTCCTTCAAAAACTGCGCGGCGTCTTCTTCCGCCGTGCCGCCGATCTCACCGATCGTGACGATCGACTTGGTGTGCTCATCGGCCAGGAACATTTCCAGCACATCGATGAATTCAGTGCCCTTGACCGGGTCGCCGCCGATGCCGACCGCAGTGGTCTGGCCGAGGCCTTCCTGAGTGGTCTGGAACACCGCTTCGTAGGTCAACGTCCCGGACCGCGATACGATCCCGACCGAGCCCGGCTTGAAGATGTTGGCGGGCATGATGCCGATCTTGCACTCGCCGGCAGTCATGACGCCTGGGCAGTTCGGGCCGATCAGCCGCGACTTCGAGCCCGACAGCGAGCGCTTCACGCGCACCATGTCGAGCACCGGGATGCCCTCGGTGATGCAGACGATCAGTGGGATTTCGGCATCGATCGCCTCGCAGATCGCGTCCGCCGCGCCCGGCGGCGGGACGTAGATTACCGAGGCATCAGCGCCGGTCTTGTCCCTGGCTTCCTTCACGGTGTCGAACACCGGCAGCCCCAGATGCGTCGATCCGCCTTTGCCGGGCGACGTGCCGCCGACCATCCTCGTGCCGTAGGCGAGGGCAGCTTCGGAATGAAAGGTACCGTTCTTGCCGGTAAAACCCTGGCAGATGACCTTGGTGTTCTTGTCGATCAGGATGGACATGTCTTCGAATGCTTTCGGGACGCTTGGGTGAGACTTTGACTAGCTGACGCGCTGGTAGGTGCCGGTGAGAACATCGGACCAGCCCTCCGCATCGGGCGAGAACTGGATCTTCATGGTGTAGGTGTTGTCGTCGACGATCTCGTAGACGTGGCGCGCATTGCCACGGAGCGAGCCGCGCACCAGCACCAGCGACTTGCCGGCCCAGCCGCCGGAAGCGGGCGACGGCGGGTAATAGCCAAGCGAGTCGTGCCAGAACAATTTGTAGGTCCGATCCTCGCGGTCATAGGTGAAGAGCGCATGGGTGGCAAAGCTCTCCTTGCCGTCACGGATCTGGCGCGAGTCCTGGATTAAATAGAAGCCGTTGAGACCCATGCGGGCTGTGACATGGGAGGTTGCCTGACCGCCAGCGACCCAGCGCGAGGGATAGACCGTCTCCTCGCCCTTCCATTCACCGGCGAACACCGCAAGCTTGTTGTGCTCCGGCAGCGGCGACGGGGCGGCGAGATGGTCCTCGGCCATGGTGTCAGCTCCCTTTGACGGCCTTCACGATCTTCTGCGCGGCGTCGTCGAGATTATCCGCGGGCAGCACATTCAGCCCGGACTCGCGGATGATCTTCTTGCCCTGCTCGACGTTGGTGCCTTCGAGCCGCACCACCAGCGGCACTTTCAAGCCGACCTGCTTCACCGCGGCGACCACGCCCTCGGCTATCACGTCGCACTTCATGATGCCGCCGAAGATGTTGACGAGAATCCCCTTCACGTTGGGGTCGGCGGTGATGATCTTGAAGGCCGCGGCCACCTTCTCCACGCTGGCGCCGCCGCCGACGTCGAGGAAGTTCGCCGGCTGCATGCCGTAGAGCTTGATGATGTCCATGGTCGCCATGGCAAGGCCCGCGCCATTGACCATGCAGCCGATAGTGCCGTCGAGCGCGACATAGTTGAGGTCGTATTTCGAGGCCTCGATCTCCTTGGCGTCTTCCTCGGTCTCGTCGCGGAGCGCAACAACGTCGGCATGGCGGAACATCGCGTTGTCGTCGAACGCCACCTTGGCATCGAGCACGCGGAGCAGACCCTGCCTGGTCACGACCAGCGGATTGATCTCGAGCATCGCCATGTCTTTGGCGACGAATGCGTTGTAGAGCTGGATCGTCAGCTTCTCGGCCTGCTTGGCGAGATCGCCGTTAAGATTGAGCGCCTTTGCCACGGCACGGCCGTGATGGCTCATGATGCCGGTGGCGGGATCGACCGAGAAGCTCACGATCTTCTCGGGCGTCTTGTGTGCAACGTCCTCAATGTCGACACCGCCTTCGGTCGACACCACAAAGGAGACTTCCGAGGTTTCGCGGTTGACAAGCAGCGAGAGATAGAACTCCTTGTCGATGTCGGAGCCTTCCTCGATGTAGAGGCGGTTGACCTGCTTGCCGTGCGGACCGGTCTGGACCGTGACCAGCGTCGCGCCCAGCATCTGCCTGGCGTATTCGGCGGCCTCAGCCGGCGATTTGGCGATGCGGACGCCACCTTTCTCGCCTGCGCTCGCCTCCTTGAATTTGCCCTTGCCGCGGCCGCCGGCATGGATCTGGCTCTTCACCACCCAGACCGGGCCCGGCAGCTTCTTGGCCGCCGCCTCGGCCTCTTCGACTTTCAGGACTGGTACGCCCTTGGAGATCGGCACGCCGAACTCGGAAAGCACGGCTTTGGCCTGATATTCATGGATATTCATCTAGGACGCTCCCCGAACCCTGATGGCGCCGAATTCCATGAATTCACGCCGATTTTGCTCTGGCATACCACATACCAACCAACATTCAAGCCAGGAACCGGCTCCCACCGATCCCCGGCCGTTCCCCAAATCAGCGACCGAGCAGGTCCGGCGCGATCTTCTTGCAGGCGTCGACCAGGCCCTGAACGGCGCCAACGGATTTATCGAAAGCTTCGCGGTCCTTGCCGGCGAGCTCGATCTCGACGATGCGCTCGACGCCCTTGCCGCCGATCACCACCGGCACGCCGACATACATGTCCTTCACGCTGTATTCGCCGTTGAGATAGGCGGCGCAGGGCAGCACGCGCTTCTTGTCCCTCAGATAGCTCTCGGCCATCGCGATCGCTGACGCAGCCGGCGCATAGAAGGCCGAACCGGTTTTCAAGAGATTGACGATCTCGGCGCCACCATTGCGGGTGCGGTCGACGATCTCGTCGATGCGGGCCTGCGAGGTCCAGCCCATCTTGACGAGGTCGGGCAGCGGGATGCCGGCGACGGTGGAGTAGCGCACCAGCGGCACCATGGTGTCGCCATGGCCGCCGAGCACGAAGGCGGTGACGTCCTCGACCGAGACGTTGAACTCATCGGCGAGGAAATAGCGGAAGCGGGCGGAATCCAGCACACCCGCCATGCCGACCACCTTCTTGTGAGGCATACCTGAGGCCTTCTGCAGCGCCCAGACCATGGCATCCAGCGGATTGGTGATGCAGATGACGAAGGAATTGGGCGCGTATTTCTTGATGCCCGCACCGACCTGCTCCATCACCTTCAGATTGATCGAGAGCAGATCGTCGCGGCTCATGCCCGGCTTGCGCGGCACGCCGGCCGTGACGATGCAGACATCGGCATTGTCGAGCGCTTCGTAGGAGTTGGCGCCGGTGAGCTGCGCGTCAAAGCCGTCGACCGGCGAGGACTGGGCGATATCCAGCGATTTGCCCTGCGGCACGCCCTCGGCGATGTCGAACATCACGACGTCACCGAGCTCCTTGAGCCCGATAAGATGAGCCAGCGTTCCGCCGATCTGACCGGAGCCAATCAAAGCAATCTTGTCACGCGCCATGGGAAATCTGTCCTTTGAACCCGAACGGGGAAGAGGGTGGGAAAAGCCGACAGGCTGGTTATCGCTTTAGGCCGGACCGTTCAAGTCGGGCCATGCCCATTTCAATGACCTGCCTTGATTTCGGTCAGGGCCCCAGACCCCAGCGTCATTGCGAGGAGCGGAGCGACGAAGCAATCCAGCCCTTTTTTGCTAGTCTGGATTGCTTCGCGGAGCCTGTCATCGGGCGCGCATTCGCGCGACCCGTTGGCTCGCAATGACGTCACGTTTCCACCAGCCCCGTGGAGGCGCCGCTGGCGGCGGAATCCTTGTTGTGCCCATGAGGCAGCGCCAGATAGGATTCCGAGCTCATCTCGATCAGGCGCGACGACGTCCGCTTGAACTCGTTGGCTTCGTTGCCCTCGGTCGCCAGATACAGCGACAGCGGATCGGCCGCGGCGGAAGCCATCAGCTTCACAGCATTGTCATAGAGCGTGTCGATCAGCGTGATGAAACGCTTGGCGGCGTTGCGTTCCGGGTAATCCATGACGGGCACATGATCGAGCAGGATCGTGTGATAGTCGTGCGCAAGCCGCAGGTAGTCGGACGCCGCAAGCGGCTTCTCGCAGAGATCGGCAAAGGAGAAGCGCGCGACGCCGCGCGAGGAGCACGGCACGCGCAAAATGCGGCCCTTGATCGAAATGTCGCGCGGCTTGCAGGGCGCGTTGCCCGTCATCCTCGCCCAGGCCTTGCCGAGCGCGGCAGTGGCCTCATCATCGTCGGGTACCAGCCACATCCTGACGCCGGTGAGCTTCTCCAGCCGGAAATCGGTGCGAGCATCGAGCCGCATCACGTCCATATGCTCGGCGATCTGCGCGATGAAGGGCAGAAACAGCGCGCGGTTCAGCCCGCCCTTGTAGAGATCATCGGGTGCGACGTTGGAGGTTGCGACCACCACGGTACCGAGCTCGAACAGCTTGGCGAACAGCCGGCCGAGGATCATCGCATCCGCGATATCGGTGACGTGAAACTCGTCGAAGCAGAGCAGCCAGGCCTCGTCGAAGATCGCGGCTGCCGTCAGCGCGATCACATCGGCATTGCCGAGCTCGCCGCGCGCCATCTCCTGCCGGTAGCTGTAGATCCGCTCGTGCACCTCGGCCATGAACTCGTGGAAATGCGCGCGGCGCTTGTGCGCGACCGGGCTTGCCCCAAAGAACAGGTCCATCAGCATGGTCTTGCCACGGCCGACCTCGCCATGGATGTAGAGGCCGCGCGGCGGCGCTTCATCCTTGTCAGCGAACAGGCGGCCAAACAAACCCTGCTTGCGAGTGGGCTTATAGGTCGCAAGCCGGCCCTCCAGCGCGGCAAAGGCGTCGGCGACTTCCGCCTGGGCGGGATCGGGCTCGTTCGCGCCGGAGGAAATCAGGGCCTGATACTGGCTGCGGAAGGAGTTGTTGGGCGTGGTGAGCATGCCCGCTCTATCGGCCTGAGATACGCGAGAATTGCAAGCCGCGAATTGGGGCGAGGGATATGCCAAATTAATCCGTCGTCATGGCCAGGCATAGCCGTCCGAAGGACGGCGTCGCTTCCGCTCGCCTATGCCCGGCCATCCACATCTGGTCATGGCGAGAAGCAGCGAGTGGCGTCATGCACTCAGTGCGTAGGAATCCTCGACCACGTAAGGGCCGCCGCCGGTGGAGGCGCGTGAGGAAAACAGCACGAAGCGCTCGGCGGTGAACACCCGGCTCGGGAAGTAGCCGCGCACCGAGAGGTAATCGGCGACATCCCGGCTCGACGCATCGTAGAGGCGGGCGAGCGTCACGTGCGGCGTGAATTTGCGCCCTTCAGGATCGAGCCCGATCCGCTGCATCAAACGCTCGAGCTCCGCCTGCAGCTCGATCAAGGGCTTGCTCGGCGCGATCGCGGCGACCACCGCGCGCGGCTTCTTGCCGCCGAAGCTGGTGAGCCCCTGCAGCTTCACCTCGAACGGCTTTCGATTGACCCGAAACAGCATCGACGCGATCTCGTTGGCGGACACCCCGTCGATATCGCCGATGAAGCGCAAGGTGACGTGATAATTTTCGGGATCGATCCAGCGGGCGCCGGGGAGGCCACCCCGCAAGTTGGAAAGCGTCTGGCCGATATCGGCCGGGATTTCCAGTCCAGTAAACAAACGCGGCATCGTTCAACACTCCCGATGCTTGGGTTTGACGCAGCGAATCATAGCGCAAACCCCTAAACAAATCCCGGTGACGAATCACCGATGGCTAATTTCTACCCGACTTGTGTGACTCTGCGAAGCATGTGGCGTTAAGGGATCGGAAACCTCCTCGCGAAAAAGGCTGACAGGCAACGTTATCCCCGACAGACGGAATTTTCGATGCCTGTTTTTCAGGGATGCTGACCTGCGAGCGGGCCGAGAAATGCCTCGACCGTGGGCATGATCTTGCTGACGATGATGTCGACGCCCTGCGGCGTCGGATGAATGCCGTCGGCCTGGTTGAGCTTGGCGTTCGCTGCGACGCCGTCGAGGAAGAACGGATAGAGCGGCACGCCGAAAGCTTTCGCAAGCTCAGGATAGATCTTGTTGAAGCGCTCCGCATAGTCTTGTCCGTAATTTGGCGGCGACAGCATTCCGCACAACATGACGGCAATGTTACGCGCCTTCAGCCGCGTTAAAATGCCTGAGAGGGCAGCGCGTGTGACGGCAGGGTCGATGCCGCGCAACGCGTCGTTGCCGCCGAGCTCGACGATGACGGCCTGAGTTCCTTCCGGCACCGACCAGTCGAGCCGCTCGCGGCCGCCCGAGGCGGTGTCGCCGGACACCCCGGCATTGGTCATGTCGACGTTTATCCCCTTGTCATGCAAGGCCTTTTGCAGCTTCGCCGGGAACGCGTCGGAGGCCTTGAGGCCAAGCCCCGCGGACAGGGAATCGCCGAGCACCACCATCTTGATCGGCTTCGCCTCAGTGCCGGCCGGGCCGGCCGCTATAGCCGATCCAGCACCCGTCAAGCTGAGCGACAACACAAGGATGTGCGCGAACAGGCAAAGCCGCCTCTCGACCGAGCCACCGAAAGTGCCATATGACCGAGCCATGGACAGCCTCATCGAATCCCCTTCGCTTGCCGGCACTGTGCCGGACACCATTTCCATCTCCAATGTCAATCTCTCGCTCGGCAGCGGAGCCGCACGCGTTCACATCCTGAAGGACATCAGCATGCGCGTCGGATCCGGCGAAGCGATCGGCCTGATCGGGCCTTCGGGTTCTGGAAAATCCACGCTGCTGATGGTGATGGCGGGCCTTGAACGTCCTGATAGCGGAGAGGTGGTGGTCAACGGAACGCGTTTCAATGCCCTCGACGAAGACGCGCTGGCGCGCTTCCGGGGCCGCCAGGTCGGCATCGTGTTTCAGTCGTTTCATCTGATCCCGACCATGACGGCGCTGGAGAACGTCGCCGTGCCGCTCGAGCTCGCCGGCAATGGCGATGCGTCCGCGCGCGCCGCGCAGGAATTGACTTCCGTCGGCCTCGGCGATCGGCTGCATCACTATCCGACGCAGCTTTCCGGCGGCGAACAGCAGCGCGTTGCGCTGGCGCGGGCATTGGCGCCGGATCCCGCGATCCTTGTCGCCGACGAGCCGACCGGCAATCTCGATGAAGCGACCGGCAAGCAGATCATCGATCTTATCTTCTCCAAACATGCCGAGCGCAGCACGACGCTGGTGCTGGTCACCCACGACACCACGCTGGCGCAGCGCTGCGATCGCGTTGTCCGGCTGCGCTCCGGCCGCGTCGATGGCACCAGCGCAGCGCGCATCGCGGCCTCATGACCATCGCTTCGGAAAGCATGGAGCGGTTGGCGCCCGTACCGACACGCAACGGCCGCGGGATGTCGCTCAGCCTGCGCTATGCGCTGCGCGAGCTGCGCGGCGGCTTGGGCGGTTTCTACGTCTTCATCTCCTGCATCGCGCTCGGCGTGATGGCGATTTCCGGCGTCGGTTCGGTGGCGGCGAGCCTTGGCGACGGCATGGCGCGCGAAGGCCGCAACCTGCTCGGCGGCGACGTCTGCTTCATCCTGTTCCAGCGCGAGGCGAAGCCGGACGAGCTCGCCTTCCTGCACTCGCGCGGACAGGTCTCCGCGATCGCGACCCTGCGCGCGATGGCGCGCGCGAAGGACGGGCGGCTCGCCCTGGTGGAGATGAAGGCGGTCGACAACGCCTATCCGCTGGTCGGCGAGCTCGCGCTCGATCCGGCCTTGCCGCTCGGCGATATTCTGAACGAACGCGACGGCGTGTTTGGCGCGGCTGCCGACCCGACGCTGCTCGCCCGGCTCGATCTGAAAATCGGCGACATCGTTACAATTGGAGGCGCACGCTTCCAGATCCGCAGCGCGCTCGACGCGGAGCCCGACAAGCTCGGCGTCGGCATCGGCTTTGGCCCGCGTTTCCTGATCAGCAATGCGGCACTGTATGCGACCACACTGATCCAGCCGGGCAGCCTGGTGCGTTGGAACTATCGCATCAAGCTGCCAGACAACGTGTCGGACAGCGCCGTCAACGCGCTGATGGAGGACGCACGAACCGCGCTGCCTGAGGCCGGCTGGGAGGTCCGCAGCCGCGCCAACGCCTCGCCGCAGCTTGAACGCAACATCACCCGTTTCACGCAATTCCTGACGCTGGTCGGCCTCGCCGCGCTGCTTGTCGGCGGCGTCGGCGTGGCGAATGCGGTGAAAGCCCATATCGACCGGCGCCTCGACGTGATCGCGGCCTTCAAGGCACTTGGCGCCACAGGCCGCGACGTGTTCGCGATTTACACGACACAGGTCGTCGTGCTGGCCGCGCTCGGCTCGGTGATTGGACTCATCGCCGGCGCCGCGCTGCCCTATGTCATCGTCGGCCTGTTCGGCAAGCTGTTGCCGCTGCCGGTAGTGCCGGCCATTCATCCGAATGAGCTGGCGCTGGCGCTGGTCTACGGCCTCCTGACCACGCTCGCTTTCGGCCTGTGGCCGCTCGGCCGTGTCCATGACGTGCCGGTGGCGGCGCTGTTCCGCGACACCGTCAGTACCGAATGGCATCGCCCGCGCTGGCGCTATCTCGCGCTGATGGCGATCGTGATCGCGCTTCTCATCGCGGTCGTGATCGGGCTCGCCTATGACCGGCGCGTTGCGGCGATCTTCGTCGTCTCCGCGATGGTGGTGTTCGCGCTGCTGCGCGGCATTGCCGAAGTGGTGATGGCGATCGCGCGGGCACTGCCGCGATCGCGCTTCACCATGCTGCGGCTTGCGATTGCCAACATCCACCGGCCCGGCGCGCTGACGCCGTCCGTCGTGCTTTCGCTTGGCCTCGGACTCGCTGTGCTCGTCACCATCACCCAGATCGACGGCAATCTGCGCCATCAGTTCCTGGCGGCGCTGCCCGAACGTGCGCCGTCGTTCTTCTTTATCGACATCCCCTCCTCCGAGTCCGACCACTTCAACAATTTCCTCACCAAGATCGAGCCGCAATCGACGGTCGAGGATGTGCCCATGCTGCGCGGGCGTATCGTCGCCGCGCGCGGCGTGCACGCCGAGGAGCTCAACCCGTCGCCGGACGCGGAATGGGTGCTGCACTCGGACCGCGGCCTGACCTACACGAGCGAGATCCCAAAGGGTTCGAAGATCGTCGAAGGCGAATGGTGGGGCGCCGACTACAACGGCCCGCCGCTGGTCTCGATCGAGAAGAAGATCGCCGACGGATTGAAGCTGAAGCTCGGCGACGAGATCGTCGTCAACGTGCTCGGCCGCGACATCCCGGCGAAGATCGGCAACATGCGTAATATCGACTGGCAAGGCCTGGGTATCAATTTCGTCCTGGTGTACTCGCCCAACGCCTTCAAGGGCGCGCCGCACAGCCATATCGCGACGCTGACCGAAGCGCAGCCGAGTGCCAAGGACGATGCCCGCATCATCAAGCAGGTGGCCGACGCCTTTCCGATGGTGACGAGCGTGCGGGTACGTGAGGTGATGGAAACCATTGGCTCAGTCGTGACCAATCTTGCGCTCGCGATCCGCGGCGCCAGCGCCGTGACCCTGATCTCCGCCATCCTGGTGCTCGGCGGCGCGCTCGCGGCCGGCCATCGCCACCGCGTCTATGACGCCGTGATCCTGAAGACGCTGGGCGCGACGCGCGCGCGACTGCTTGCGGCCTACGCGCTCGAATATCTCCTGATCGGACTGGCTACCGCCGTCTTCGGCGTGATCGCGGGTTCCGTCGCCGCCTATTTGATCGTCACACGGCTGATGACGCTGAGCTTCGTCTGGCAGGCGAGCAGCGCGGCCTCCGTGGTGCTTGCCGCCCTCATCGTGACGGTGGGATTGGGGCTTGCCGGAACGCTGCTTGCCCTGAACCAGAAGCCTGCCTCGGTGCTGCGCAATCTATGACAAGTTGAAGCACCGGCAAGACAGGGTTAACCGGCTTCCGGCCTGGAACTTTGCGGCTTTTTGGCTCCCGGAGAGGATGAGCGCCTCGCGACATTCAGCCGCGCGTCGTGCCGGCCCAAGGCTATGGTAGTTTGGCCGCCAAGGGCCACATAACAGCGTGTGCTGGATGGCGCGGTTTGATGACACAAAATTAATGTCCGCAAGCCGTTCCATCTGAGATAGATTTCGACGAACCGGCGTCGCAGGGCTTAGGCGAAGCCTAATGGGGCGCATCCGCCGGACAACCAACGGGAATTCGACCATGTCGGACCTAGACCGCAATAATTATTCCTCCCCCTTCGGCCGGGTTGCCGGACGTGTTGACGCCGCGACCGTCGACGCCGGTTTGCGCGCCTACATGCTGCGCATCTACAACTACATGAGCATTGGCCTCGCCATTACAGGCCTAGCGGCGCTTGGCATCTACATGGCGGCGGTAACGAGCGATCCGTCCGGCGCCGCGGCCAAGATCGGCAACGCGTTCCTGACGCCGTTCGGCTATGCCATGTTCGTGAGCCCGCTGAAGTGGCTGTTCATCCTGGCGCCGCTCGCCATGGTGTTCGCGCTTTCGGCCGGCATCAACCGCCTCGCGCCTTCGACCGCCCAGCTCCTGTTCTGGGTGTTCTCGGCCCTGATGGGCGTGTCGCTGTCCTCGATCTTCCTGCTGTACACCCAGACCTCGATCGTGCAGGTGTTCTTCATCACCGCGGCAACCTTCGGCGCCCTGAGCCTTTACGGCTACACCACGCGGCGTGACCTGACCGGTTTCGGCTCGTTCCTGTTCATGGGCTTGATCGGCGTCATCATCGCAAGCCTGGTGAATCTGTTCCTGCACCTGTCCGCGCTCCAGTTTATCATCTCGATCGTCGGCGTGCTGGTGTTTGCGGGCCTCACCGCCTGGGATACCCAGCGACTGAAGAACGAGTACATCTACGGCTACGCCTCGGCCGGTGGTGATGTTGCGGAGCGCGCGTCGATCCTCGGCGCCCTCTCTCTCTACCTGAACTTCATCAACCTGTTCACGCTGCTCCTGCAGCTTCTCGGACAGCGCGACTGACCGGCGAACGTCTTAAGAAGGCATCAAGCCCCGGCCATCCGGCCGGGGCTTTTGTATTGCAACGTCGTCATGGCCGGGCGCGACGAACAATATTGATCGAGGCGATCGGCCTGATATCGTGGAATGCATGTCCTCGCCCGAAATCAGGTCCGCCACCGAGGCCGACCTCCCCGCCATTACCGATATCTATGCGCAGGCCGTGCTCCACGGCACTGCGACCTTCGAGCTGATCCCGCCGGATTTGCCCGAGATGACGCGGCGCTATCGCGCGCTGAGGGAGGGCGGCTTTCCCTACATCGTCGCCGACCTCGACGGCGATGTCGCGGGCTATGCCTATGCCGGCCCGTACCGGCCGCGGCCGGCCTATCGCTTCACGGTCGAGAACTCGATCTATCTCAAGCCCGCCATTCATCGACGCGGCATCGGCCTGACGTTGATGCAGCGGCTGCTTTCCGAATGCCAGGCGCTCGGTTATCGCCAGATGATCGCCGTCATCGGTGATTCCGCCAATGCCGGATCGATTGGCGTGCACGCCAAATGCGGATTTCAGATGATCGGCACCCACCCGAATGTCGGGCTCAAATTTGGTCGCTGGCTCGACACCGTGATGATGCAGCTCGCGCTCGGCGAGGGCGCGACCACCCTGCCGAAGGATTAGTGATGTCATTCCGGGGCGCGCGACAGCGCGAACCCGGAATCCAGAAGTGACGGGCGATTTGCAGCTCGAGATTCCGGGTTCGATGCTTGCGCATCGCCCCGGAATGACGGCGGAGCTACACCAGCGCGAGCTTGCGATCGATCACCAACAGCACGCGGTCGAGCTCCTGGCCTCGGCGCAGGATCAGGCCGGTGGCGGAGATCACGCTGTACATGCCCTGCTTGCGTGCAAGCCGCGGATCCTTCTCGATGCGGTAAAGGGGAATCTCGGACGAGCGGCGGAAGACCGAAAACACCGCACGATCCCTCAAGAAGTCGATGGCATAGTCGCGCCACTCGCCATCGGCGACCATGCGGCCATAGAGATTCAAGATTCGATTGAGCTCAACACGATTGAATGTCACCCGGTTCGGCGCAGGACTCGCAACGGCGGCACGCGCCGCTGCGTGACTTCCGCTTGGATCGGCATCCTCCGAAATCAGACTCATGGAGCGCCTCCTGTCATGTCTCTGACATGATTGCGCCAAGCGGAGCCCGCCGCAAGGGCTGCTTTTGCGCGAAGGTGCCAAACGGACGCGGCGAAACCACCGATTCTGGCGTGGCACGGGCCGTAACAGGATCGTTAGCGGAATCATAATACCGCCCTACTTCGGTCAATCGGCCGCCCCGCTGGCTTGAGAAAAGAAGATACTGCGTTGGCTCGGCTCTTTCGGTCTCGGATTCCTCAGCCCCCAGCCCCCCGGGATCGTCGGGGCCGGGCCTAACGCAGAAAATCTCACACTGGGGCCAACGCGAGTTGGTCCTTTTTTGTTTGTGGCGGCATCGCTCCGCCGGCGCGCCCTCTCCGCTTAGCCGAGCAATGTTGATCCTCATCCTGAGGAGCGCGGAACGCGCGTCTCGAAGGATGAGGCCCCATCCGGGCCTGCATGGTTCGAAACGGCGCTTGCGCGCCTCCTCACCATGAGGATCGACTTAGGTGTATCGCTGAGGGGAAAAATCAGTGCAGCGAGGTATACGCCGCGCCCAGCATCGGTCCGGGCCTGTCACGGCTGCCGTCCTGGACAATGGCCACTGCGGCATCGACGCCGCTATGTTCGACGGTATCAAGCGACACACTCCAGCTTCCGGGATTGCCGTTCCAGTCGCCAAGCTTCACGAGATTGCGCACCACGTTGTGGTAGGTGATCTCCTTGCCGCGGTTCTCGCCGCGCCCGATCGAGATCGGCACGGCCTTCGAGATCGAACAGATCCACACTTCGCCGTGCTTGTCGGACGGCGCCTTGCTCGCAGCCACCGAGACCGTGAGCTGCTTGCCGGACTGCGTCATCGTCACCGGGATCGACATCACGCCATTGGCTCCGCTGGTCGCGCCGATCGCATTCTCGATACCGGTGCGATCGCTGCCGATCACGTGCACCGATCCGTTGATGATGGCTTGCGGCGTATAGACCTCGCGGTCGCCGCGCATCCGTGAATAGGCCTTCTGACGCGCCGAGAAGCGCGCATCGGCCAGCGTGTCCTTCCAGCCGAGATAATCCCAATAGTCGATCGGCATGCTCATCGCGATGATGGAGGGATCCTTTGCGAGCTCGCCGATGATCTTGTCGGCAGGCGGGCAGGACGAGCAGCCTTGCGAAGTGAAGAGCTCCACGACCGCGCGAGGGTCGGCATGGGCGGGACGAATGACGGCTATGATCGCGCAGATTCCGAGGGCCCCGGACCACCGCGAAATCAGGTTATAGGCCATCGTCGCTGTCATAGCTTACCGTCCGTACTATTACGGGCCCAAAAATGCCCCGAAATGCAAGGAGGCGGCCCATGTCTTAGGCCGCCTCCAAATCAGCCGCTAGTCACTTCGCGGTGAGCAAATCGGCCAACACTCACTTCGCGGTGAGGACTTCGCGGTGAGTGAAGCAGCGATTGGCCCTCTCATCATGCGGCCAGCTTGCGCAGCACATAGTGCAGGATGCCACCGTTCTTGTAGTAGTCGAGCTCGTCCAGCGTATCGATCCGGCACAACAGCGGCACACGCTGCAGACTGCCATCGGATGAGACAATCTCGGCGGTCAGCTTCTGGCGCGGCTTCAGGTCACCCTGAAGCCCGCGGATCGTGACCTTCTCGTCGCCCTTCAGCCCGATCGACTGCCAGGACATTCCATCCTCGAAGGTTAACGGCAGTACGCCCATGCCGACCAGGTTGGAACGGTGGATGCGCTCAAAGCTCTGGCAGATCACCGCGCGAACGCCGAGCAGGCGGGTGCCTTTCGCGGCCCAATCGCGCGAGGAGCCGTTGCCGTATTCCGCGCCGGCGAACACCACAAGCGGAACGTTCTCCTGCTGGTACTTCATCGCGGCATCGTAGATCGACATCTGCTCGCCGTCGGGCCAGTGCTTTGTCAGGCCGCCTTCCGGGATATTTCCATCAGCACCCTTGAGCATGAAATTCTTGATGCGGATGTTGGCAAATGTGCCGCGCATCATGACCTCGTGGTTGCCGCGACGGGTGCCGTACTGGTTGAAGTCGGCGGGCCGCACCTGATGCTCGCTCAGGAATTTGCCGGCAGGCGAGGTCAGCTTGATCGAGCCGGCCGGCGAGATGTGGTCGGTCGTGATCTTGTCGCCGAACATCGCAAGGATCCGGGCATCGACCACGTCGATGATCGGATCAGGCTGCTTCTTCATGCCCTCGAAATAGGGCGGGTTCTGCACATAGGTCGAGGACATGTTCCAGCGATAGGTCTCGCTGTCGGTGGTCTTGATCTTGCGCCAGTTGGTGTCGCCCTTGAACACGTCGGCATATTTCTTCTTGAAGATCGGCGCGGTCACGTACTTCTTCACGAAGGCGTTGATCTCCTTCGCGGTCGGCCAGATGTCCTTCAGGTACACCGGCTTGCCGTCCTTGCCTTCGCCGAGCGGTTCGGTGGCGAGATTCTTGGTAACGCTGCCAGCGAGCGCGTGGGCTACGACCAGCGGAGGCGAAGCGAGATAGTTCGCCTGCACATCGGGGCTGACGCGGCCTTCGAAGTTGCGGTTGCCGGACAGCACGGCGGCTGCGACGATGCCGTTCTCGTTTATCGATTTCGAAATCTCTTCCGGCAGCGGACCGGAATTGCCGATGCAGGTGGTGCAGCCGAAACCGACCAGGTTGAAGCCGACCTTGTCGAGATCGGTCTGCAGACCGCTATTGGAGAGATATTCGGCAACCACCTGGCTGCCCGGGGCGAGCGAGGTCTTTACCCAGGGTTTTGCCTTCAGGCCCTTCGCCGCGGCATTGCGCGCCAGAAGCCCGGCGCCGATCAGAACATTCGGGTTGGACGTGTTGGTGCAGGAGGTGATCGCGGCGATCACGACGTCGCCATGGCCAAGATCGAAATCGCGGCCCTCGACCTGATATCGCTGCGACGCTTCGGTGGCCTTCTTGTATTCGTTCGCCATCGCGGTGGCGAAGCCCTCGGATACCGATGGCAGCGCGACGCGGCCTTCGGGGCGCTTGGGTCCGGCCATCGACGGTACGATGTCGCCGAGATCGAGCGTGAGCGTCTCCGTGAACACGGGATCGGCGGACTTGTTGGTGCGGAACAATCCTTGCGCCTTGGCATAGGCCTGAACCAGCTTGACTCGATCGGCTTTGCGGCCCGAGGTCTTGAGATAATCGATGGTCGCGGCATCGACCGGGAAGAAGCCGCAGGTCGCGCCATATTCGGGGGCCATGTTGCCGATGGTGGCCTTGTCCGCGACCGAAAGATTGTCAAGGCCGGGGCCGTAGAACTCGACGAACTTGCCGACCACGCCGAGCTTGCGCAGCATCTGCGTGACCGTCAGCACGAGGTCGGTCGCGGTGACGCCTTCCTTGAGTTGGCCTTTGAGCTTGAAGCCGACCACGTCGGGCAACAGCATCGACAGCGGCTGGCCGAGCATGCAGGCCTCCGCCTCGATGCCGCCGACGCCCCAGCCGAGCACGGCAAGGCCGTTGACCATGGTGGTGTGCGAATCAGTGCCGACGAGCGAGTCCGGATAGGCGACCTCGAAGGTGCCGGTCTTCTTGCCGACCGTGAGCTTCTCCTTGCGGGTCCAGACCGTCTGGGCGAGATATTCGAGGTTGACCTGGTGGCAGATGCCGGTGCCGGGCGGCACCACCGAGAAATTCGAGAACGCCTTCTGGCCCCATTTCAGGAACTCGTAGCGTTCCTGGTTCTGCTTGTATTCCTCGACCACGTTCTTGGCGAAGGCCTTGTTGTCGCCGAAGAAGTTCACGATCACCGAGTGATCGATGACGAGATCGACCGGCACCAGCGGGTTGATCTTCTCGGCATCGCCGCCGAGCTTCTGCATGGCATTGCGCATGGCGGCGAGATCGACCACAGCCGGCACGCCGGTGAAATCCTGCATCAGGACGCGCGCCGGGCGGAACGCGATCTCGTGCTCGAGCTTGCGTTTCTTCAACCATTTGGCAACCGCTTCGATATCTTCCTTCTTGACCGAGCGGCCGTCTTCATTGCGCAGCAGGTTTTCGAGCAGCACCTTCATCGCGTAGGGCAGCTTCGAAATCCCCTTCAGACCATTCTTCTCGGCGGCGGGCAGGCTGTAATAGACGTAGGTCTTGCCGCCAACCTTGAGAGTCTTCCGGCATTTGAAGCTGTCGAGCGAGGTCATGTGAGGAAATCCCAATTGTCAGTTATACCCAAGAAGGGTATTTAAACACCGTCGGCCAGCACCCGGGGGTTGGTGCCTTGCGGCCGCCGATTGCGTGCTACATCAAGGTCCGGGCTTATAGAATCTTTCAAGCAGCACCGCCACACTGAGAAGCGCGCTGCAGCGTTGCGCGAGCCACAAATTCTCATGAGGTAGCCTAAGATTTCAGAGGGCTGTGACAGAGCAAAGATGCGGCTCTCCGGGCAAAATTTGAGATGCGTACGTGGCGGCCGCGAGGTGTTTTCCGGCCTCGAATTTGCGGCTGAGGCAGGCGAGACACTGGCGGTGACCGGCCCCAACGGATCGGGCAAGACCTCGCTGCTCCGGCTGATTGCGGGCCTGTTGGGCCCTGCGGAAGGAACGATTGCACTTGAGGGCGGTGCTGGCGAGTTCACTCTTGCCGAGCAGGCGCATTATCTCGGCCACCGCGATGCCCTGAAGCCCGCGCTCAGCGTGATGGAAAACCTCAACTTCTGGCGCGATTTTCTCGGTGGCGAGGCGTTTGAGGCAGGCCAAAGCCTGGAGGCGGTCGGGCTCGACCATGCCGCCCATCTGCCCGCGGCCTATCTCTCGGCCGGCCAAAGACGGCGGCTCTCGCTCGCCCGGCTGCTTACGGTGCGCCGCCCGGTCTGGCTCTTGGACGAACCGACCGCGGCGCTCGATGCTGCCGGCGAGGTGCTGGTCGCAGGCCTGATGCGCGACCATCTCGCCCGCGGCGGGCTGATCGTGGCGGCGACCCACACTCCGCTCGGGATCAAGGCGCGGGAGCTTCGGATCGGGGGTGAGTCTTGACCACGCTGGCTGCCCTGATTCGCCGCGACATCCGGATTGCACTGCGCGTCGGCGGCGGTGCCCTGATCGGCGTGCTGTTCTTCCTGAGTGTGGTCGTGCTGATGCCGTTCGCGGTCGGGCCCGACCTGAAGCTGCTGGCCCGGCTCGGCCCCGCGATCCTGTGGCTCGGCGCGCTGCTCGCGAGCCTGCTCACCCTCGACCGCCTGTTCATGGCTGACCATGAAGACGGCTCCCTCGACCTCATCGCGATGAGCCGCACCCCGCTGGAACTCGCCTGCGCGGCGAAGGCGCTGGCGCACTGGATCGCCGCCGGTGTGCCGCTGATCGTGGCCACTCCCGTGCTCGGCCTTTTGCTCAATCTCGATGCGCTTTCGACGTCGGCGATCGCGCTGACGCTGCTTGTGGGAACGCCGGCGCTGACCTTCACGGGGATGATCGGCGCCGCGCTTGCGGTAACACTGCATCGCGGCGGGCTGTTGCTCGCCGTGCTGGTGCTGCCGCTGTCGATCCCGGTGCTGATTTTCGGCGTCGCCGCCTCCGAGGCGACCGTGAGCGGGTCGCAGGCCTTCGGCGCGCCGTTCTTGATCCTCTGCGCGCTGTCGCTCGCAAGTTTCGTGATCGGGCCATTCGCGGCCGCCGCCAGCCTTCGGCAGGGACTCGACTGACTTGATCCCGATCAACTCTTGCCGAGCGCCCTTATGTCAATTGCGCGTCGGCTCACGCGCGACTATCAGGATGCCATGTCGTTGATCGATCTCGCCAACCCCTCAAAATTCCTGGCGCTGACCGCACGGATCCTGCCGTGGCTGGCAGCGGCGACCGCGCTCCTGTTCGCGATCGGCCTCTATCAATCGGCGACCGCGCCGAACGACTACCAGCAGGGCGCGACCGTCAAGATCATGTTCATTCATGTTCCGAATGCGTGGCTATCGATGTTCGTCTGGGGTGTGATGAGCGTCGCGGCGCTGGGCACGCTGGTGTGGCGGCATCCGCTCGCCGACGTCGCGGCCAAGGCCGCCGCGCCAATTGGCGCAGCCTTCACCTTCCTCGCGCTCGTCACCGGCTCGCTCTGGGGCCGGCCGATGTGGGGCACCTACTGGGAATGGGACGCGCGGCTCACGTCGGTGCTGGTCCTGTTCTTGATGTATCTCGGGCTGATGGCGTTATGGCGTGCGGTGGAGGATCCTTCCCGCGCGGCGCGCGCCGCCGCGGTGCTGACCTTGGTCGGCGCGATCAACCTGCCGATCATCAAATTCTCGGTCGACTGGTGGAACACGCTGCATCAGCCGGCATCGGTGTTCCGGATGGGCGGCCCGACGCTCGATCGCGCCTTCCTGATTCCGCTCTTGGTGATGGCGATCGCCTTCACGCTGCTGTTTCTCACGCTGCACCTGGCGGCGATGCGCAACGAAATCCTGCGCCGCCGGGTGCGCAGCCTGCAGATGACGCAGGCTAACGCCAAAGCGGCCTGATATGTCGCTCGGTCCCTACGCGTCCTTCATCGTGACCGCCTATGCGCTGGTTGCGATCGTGCTGGCGCTCCTGATCGGTTGGGTCGTCGTGGATTATCGGAGCCAAACGCAGCGCCTGCGCGAGCTTGACGAGAGCGGCATTGTCAGGCGCTCCGGCCGCAGCGCGACGGAGCTGCCATGAGTGAACCGCCCTCATTGCCATTGGAGCAAGCCCCACGGCGTAGCAAATTCCTGATGGCGCTGCCGCTGATCGTGTTTGCGGGCCTTGCGGTGCTGTTCTGGTTCCGGCTCGGCGACGGCGATCCCTCCACAATTCCGTCGGCGCTGATCGGGCATCCCGCACCACAAACACCGCTGCCGCCGCTCGAGGGTCTCGTCAGCAACGGCAAGCCGGTGCCCGGGCTCGATCCTGCGGCCTTCAAGGGGAAGGTCAGCATCGTCAACGTCTGGGCCTCCTGGTGCGTGCCCTGCCATGACGAGGCGCCGCTTTTGACCGAGCTCGGCAAGGATACCCGCCTGCAGTTGATCGGCATCAACTACAAGGACGCGCCGGAAAACGCGCGGCGCTTCCTCGGCCGCTACGGCAATCCGTTCGGCATGGTCGGCGCCGATGCCAACGGCCGCGCCGCGATCGAATGGGGCGTCTATGGCGTGCCGGAGACCTTTATTGTCGGCCGCGAAGGCAAGATCGTCTACAAGCTCGTGGGCCCGATCACGCCGGATAATCTCAACGGCGTCGTGAAGACGGAGATCGAGAAGGCGCTGAAATAGTCGCCGTCATTCCGGGGCGGTCCGAAGGACCGAACCCGGAAGCTCGAGATTCCGGGTTCGCTCGCTCACGCTCGCGCTCCGGAATGACGGTGGGTGAACCTACCCCTTCCTCACGTCACCTTCTGCCGCGTCGCTCGCCTCCAACGACACCGGCTCGATGTGATAGCGCTTGATCAGCGGCATCTGGGTGATGGCAAAGCCCATGGTCAGCGGGATGACGCCGAACGCCTTGAAGGCGACCCAGAAATCCGTGCTCTGGGTGCGCCAGATCACTTCATTCAGAATTGCCATTCCGGCAAAGAACAGCGCCCAGCGCAGGGTGAGGATGCGCCAGCCGCGTGCCGTCAGATTGAACATCTGGTCGAACATGATGGCGATGAAAGAGCGGCCGAACAGCAGTCCGCCGCCAAGGACGGCGGCGAACAGGCCATAGATGATGGTCGGCTTGACCTTGATGAAAGTCTCATCGTGCAGCACCAATGTCAGCGTGCCGAAGATGATGACGATGATGCCGGTGACGAGCGCCATCAGCGGCACATGCTTCGTCACCACGTAGGAGGCGATCATCGCCGCCACGATCGCGACCATGAAAGCGCCAGTGGCGACGAACAGATGGAATTTGGCGTTGACGAGAAAGAACACGATCAGGGGACCGAGCTCGGTGGCCAGCTTGAACAGCGGATGCGGATGTGTCTTGTCCATCAATGATCGATCCCGGCAATCGCTTGAGCAAAATCCCTGGCGGTGAACGGCGCGAGATCCTCGACGCCTTCGCCGACGCCGATGAAATGCACCGGCAGCTTGTGCTTTTCGGCGAGCGCCACCAGGATGCCGCCGCGCGCGGTACCGTCGAGCTTGGTCATCACGAGGCCCGTGACGCCGGCGGTACGGTGAAACGCCTCGACCTGCGAGAGCGCATTTTGCCCGACCGTCGCGTCGAGGACCAGCAGCACCGCATGCGGCGCAGACGCGTCCACCTTGCGGATGACCCGCACGACCTTTTCGAGCTCGTTCATCAATTCGGCCTTGTTCTGCAGGCGGCCGGCGGTATCGATCAGGAGCACGTCGATCTTCTGCTCTTTCGCGGCGGTCAGCGCGTTGAAGGCCAGCCCTGCGGAATCCGAGCCTTGCGCGCCGGCGATGACAGGCGATCGGGTGCGCTCGCCCCAGATCTTGAGCTGCTCGATCGCGGCCGCGCGGAAGGTGTCGCCCGCGGCCAGCATCACCTTGCGCCCTTCGGCCGACAATTTCGCCGACAGCTTGCCGATGGTGGTGGTCTTGCCGGAGCCGTTGACGCCGACGACGAGGATAACGAAGGGAGAATGCGCCGCGTCGATCACCAGGGGCCTCGCGACCGGAGACAGTACCTTTTCGACTTCGGTCGCGACGACGTTCTTCACTTCATCCGCCGAGATCGCCTTGTCGTAACGACCGGCGCCGACGGCGTCGGCGATCCGCGCGGCGACATCGGTGCCGAGATCGGCGCGCAGCAGCACGTCCTCGATATCCTCGAGCATCGCCCGGTCCAGCTTGCGCTTGGTGACGAGATCGGCGACCGCGGCGCCGAGCGACGTTGACGTTCGCTTCAGCCCGCTGGACAGTCGCCGCCACCAGCTCAGTTTCGGTGCATCCGTCGTGTCATTCATGGCGCGGGTGTGTTAGCCGTTTCGGGTTACAAACGAAAGTCTTGCCATTGCTTGATGTTCCCGAATTGACCGCGGAAGAAATCCTCTCGCGCGTGCTCCACCGCGACGGGTTGATGCTGGTCATCGACAAGCCCGCCGGGCTGCCGGTGCATCGCGGACCCAAGGGCGGACCCAATCTCGAGGCCTCCTTCGATGCGCTGCGTTTCGGCCTGCCGCGACCACCGGTGCTCGCCCACCGGCTGGACAAGGACACATCGGGCTGCCTGGTGTTGGGGCGGCATCGCAAGGCGACCGCATCGATCGGATTGTTGTTCAAGCACGGCAAGATCTCCAAGACCTATTGGACTGTGGTCGAGGGCGGCCCTGCCTCCGACGAGGGCACCATCGACCTGCCGCTCGGGCGGCTGAATGCCGAGCGCGGCTGGTGGCAGAAGCCCGATCCGGACGGACAGGAAGCCGTCACCAACTGGAAGGTGCTCGGCCGCGGCGACGGCCTCACCTGGCTCGCCATGGAACCCGTCACCGGCCGCACCCATCAATTGCGCGTGCACGCAGCGAGCCAGGGCTGGCCGATCGTCGGTGATAACATTTACGGCAACGGCCCGCGCTTCGGCGAGCCGCGGCTGCATCTGCATTCGCGCGAGATCGGGATTCCGATTTCGAAGCACAAAGACCCGGTGCGCGTCGTAGCGCCGGCACCGGAGCATATGCGTGACCGGCTGAAAACATGCGGGTGGAATGGGGAGTAGGTCGTCATTGCGAGCGAAGCGAAGCAATCCGTCTCGCCACTTGCGGCATTATGGATTGCTTCGTCGCGGAGCCTGTCATCGGGCCGCGCGTTCGCGCGGACCCGTTGGCTCCCCGCAATGACGATTGGGATGGCCGTCACACCGTCAGCCTTACGCAATCATGGCCTTTAATCACCAGCTTTCGCACCTTACCCGGCGTCTCGCCCGCAATGGCCACCGGCACAAAATGCTCGGTCCGCCCTTGCGTCGCGCTTTCGATCAGCACGTCACGGACTGCGCCGATCTCTGAGGCCAATCGCCTATCGAGCGCAACCTCACCCGCCGCGCGCAGCCGCTTCGCGCGTTCCTTGATCTCACCCCGCGCGACCTGCGGCATGCGCGCGGCCGGCGTGCCGGGCCGTGGCGAATAGGGGAACACGTGCAGGAAAGTGAGGCCGCATTCCTCGACGAGATCGAGCGAACGCGCAAACATGTCTTCCGTTTCGGTCGGGAAGCCCGCGATGATATCGGCGCCGAGCGCGATGTCAGGCCGCAATCGCCGCACCTGCTCGCAAAAATCGATCGCATCCTTGCGCAGATGCCGTCGCTTCATGCGCTTCAGAATCAGATCATCGCCCGACTGCAGCGACAGATGCAGATGCGGCATCAGCCGCGCGTCATTGGCGATCGCATCAAGCAAGTCACGATCCGCCTCGATCGAATCGATCGATGAAATGCGCAGGCGCTTCAAATCAGGCACATGCCGGAGGATCTGCTTGACCAGTTGCCCGAGCTTTGGCGCTCCCGGCAGATCGCCGCCGTAGCTCGTCAGATCGACGCCGGTCAGCACGATCTCCACGTGGTCGCGCTCGACGAGCGTTCTAATCTGCTCGACAACGGCGCCCATCGGCACCGAGCGCGAATTGCCGCGGCCATAAGGGATGATGCAGAAGGTGCAGCGGTGGTCGCAACCGTTCTGCACCTGCACGAAGACGCGCGGCAGCCCGCTCTGGAAGCCATCGATCAGATGCGGCGCCATCTCGCGCACGGCCATGATGTCGCTGACCGCGATCTTCTCGCTTGAATGAACATTGAAGGCGGCCAGCGCGGCGCGCCAGGCGTTGGCACGCATTTTGTCATTATTGCCGATGACGCGATCGACCTCGACCATATCGGCAAAATCAGTGCTCTGCGTTTGCGCCGCACACCCTGTCACCACAATACGGACGTCGGGCCGCTCGCGCCTCATCTTGCGGATCTGCTGGCGCGCCTGCGCCACTGCCTCATTGGTGACCGCGCAGCTATTGATGACGATGGTATCTTCGAGGCCGGCACGCTCTGCCTCGCGCGCGATCACCTCGGATTCGTACGCGTTGAGGCGGCAGCCAAAGGTGATGACCTCGACGCTCATGGCTCAGGCCACGGACGCAAACAGCGCGGGGTCGAAATGGCCCTCATACTCGAACGATGCCGTGCCGGTCATCAGCACATGGTCGTCGCGCTCGCGCCATTCGATCGCAAGCTTGCCGCCGGGCAGCGTGATCTCGACGTTGCGGTTGACGCGCTTCAGCCGCGCGGCTGCGACCGCCGTGGCGCAAGCCGCCGACCCGCAAGCCTTGGTCAGCCCCGCGCCGCGTTCCCAGGTGCGGATCGTGATGTGGTCGCGATCGACGATATGCGCGAGCGTGATATTGGCGCGCTCCGGAAAGATCGGGTGGTTTTCCAACAGCGGCCCGAAGCGCTCGAGGTCATGGGCGTCGACGTCGTCGACCCAGAAGATCGCGTGGGGGTTGCCCATGCTGACCGCAGACGGCGAATGCAGGATCGGCTTGTCGATCGGCCCGATCTGCAGCTCGATGTAGCGGGTGTCTCGGAACTCTTCGGCGAGCGGAATGTCCTGCCAGGCGAACTTCGGCGCGCCCATGTCGACGGTGTAGAGATCGGGCGCCGGCCCCTGCCAGCAGTTCAAAAGGCCTGCCGCGGTCTCGAAGGTCACCGCGGTCTGGCCGGTCCTCTCGAACAGGCGACGCACCACGCAACGCATCCCGTTGCCGCAAGCGCCGGCCTCCGAGCCGTCGTTGTTGTAGATCTTGATGAAAGCCTCGGTGCCGGCAAGCCGCGCCGGCTGCAGCACCATAAGTTGGTCGTAGGGCACAGCGGCCGCGACAGCGCGCGCGTCAGCCGGTGTCACCTTGGCTGCAGCATCGCGCAGATCGACAACGACGATCTCGTTGCCGATGCCGTTCATCTTGGCGAATGCGTGGTTGGCGAGCGCGCTCATGAAATGCCCTAAATTCCGCCTGCCTTATATGGCGAATGACGGTCCAATGACCAGTCCGCAGGGCAGATGACTGATCTGTTAGGCGACGGCGGCGTGTGGAGCGTGTTAGACTCAGCCGTATCTGGGACAAATCACGACCGCCAACGGAGAAATTTGGATGAATCTCCCCTTCCTTCCCCGCCTTGCCCCGGCTGCGCTGATGGCGTTGGCCGCACTCTGGCTGGGGATGGGCGGCGCGCTGGCACAGGCGCCAGCCACGAGTCCGAGCCCGGCACCATCGGCGAGCCCGGCGCCGGCCGCGAGCCCCTCGGCCTCGCCTTCGGTCGCGCAGACGCCCGCGCCCATCCCGTCGGTCCAGACCGCAGATCCCTTCGGCGAGCCGATCACGCTCCAGGCGAAGAAGGTCGTCATCGCCAAAGGCAACGCCAACTGGGATTCGGCCTTCGATACGTTGATGGACTCGTACAAGGCGCTGAATGCGCTGCTCGACAAGCAGGGCATCAAGCCGGCGGGCAATCTGCTGATCGTCTACACCTCGACCGATGACACCGGTTTCACCTATATGGCCGAAATCCCGGTCGACCAGGAGCCGAAGAACCTGGCCAAGAACATGAGCGTCGGTCAGTCGCCGGAGGGCAAGGCGCTGAAATTCGTCCACCGCGGCTCCTACGACAATATGGACAACACCTATGAGGCAATCACCAATCACCTCGACGACAAGAAGCTGGAGGCGAAAGACACTTTCATCGAAGAATACATCACCGACCCGGTGAAGACCGCAGAAGACAAGCTCGTCATCAACGTATATGTGCCGCTGAAATGAAACTCACCCCGTTCATCATCGCTTTCACTCTCCTCGGCCCGCCCGCGTTCGCGCAGACGCCGTCCGATTTTCCCCCGGCGATCTCGGTCACGGGCGAAGCCCACATCTCCGTGCCGCCCGATCTTGCTTCGGTCGATGCGGGTGTTGCCACCGACGCCAAGACCGCGCGCGAAGCGTCGGACACCAACAACACCGCGATGGCCAAGGTGCTCGCGGCGCTGAAGGCCGCGAATATCGACGCCAAGGATATCCAGACCTCGCGGCTGTCGCTGCAGCCGCAATATGCGCCGAACCGCGGGGGCCCGTCGCCAATCGTCGGCTACCGCGCCTCCAACCGCGTCACCGTGCGCATTCACGACGTGAGCAAGGTCGCCGGCGTGATCGACACGCTGGTTGGCGCCGGCGCCAACGATGTCGGCAACGTTTCATTCTCCGTGTCGCAGGCTTCAAAGTTGCTCGACGACGCGCGCGAGAAAGCGGTCGCGGACGCGCGTCGCAAGGCGGAAGTCTATGCCAGGGCCGCCGGCGTCACCCTCGGCGCGCCCTTGAGCATCGCCGAGGAAGGCGCGCCGCAGCCGATCTTCCGCGGCAAAATGGTAGCCGCTATGGCTGCGGTCGCGCCAACGCCGATCGCGCAAGGCGAAGAGACGCTGTCGGTCTCCGTCGCCGTGACATGGGCGATCAAGCAGGGGCAGTAGGCCTCCACGTCATTGCGAGCGGAAGCGAAGCAATCCATGTCACCGCTTGCGGCACTATGGATTGCTTCGTCGCTTACGCTCCGCGCAATGACGAGCTAGATCTCGAATACCTGACCCGGCTTCAGCACCGCGAATTTCTCGCGCGGCACTTTCGCCGCATCGAGCGCCTCGGCGAGCGCGAGCGCGGGCGCGTCGATCGCCTCATCGGTCAGTTGGAACGTGCCGTGGTGATGCGCCAGCGCCTGCTCGGCGCCGCAATCGGCCAGCGCCATCACCGCATCCACCGGGTTCATGTGTTGGTCTTGCATGAACCAGCGCGGCTCATAGGCGCCGATCGGCAGGATCGCGAGCCTGAGCGGTCCATGAGCCTCCGCTACGCGGCGGAAATGCTTGCCGTCCCCGTAGCCGGAATCGCAGACGAGGTAGAGCTTGCCGGCGGGCGTCTCCAGCACGAAGCTCGCCCACAGGGCCTTGTTGCGATCGAACAGGCTGCGGGCCGACCAGTGTCGCGTAGGCACCAGCGTCACCACCAGACCGCTGACGAGCTCGACGCGATCCCGCCAGTCATAGGCTTCCGCCTTGATTGCGGCATCCGCCTCTCGCATCGTCACATCGTTGCCCAGCGGCGTGATCACCCGCGGCGCAAATTTCGCGGCAAGCTTTGACAGCGTCGTGACGTCGAGATGGTCGTAATGGCCGTGCGACACCAGCACGACGTCGATCTTCGGAAGGGCGTCGAACGCGATGCCGGGGTCGTTGTGCCGCTTGGGACCTGCGAAGGAAAACGGCGAGGCCCGCTCCGACCAGACCGGGTCGACCAATATGTTTACCCCCGCCGTCTGAATCAGCCAGCTTGCATGCCCCACGAAGGAGAAGCGCACCCTGCTGCCCTCGACGCGGGGCGGCGGCCGGTCCGAAAAAGGGCTCGCCGCCCATTCCGGCCAGACTGCACGCTGTGCGCGGCGGCCGAACTGCCAACGCAGCACCTCGCCCAGGGATTTCGGCGGCGAGCCGTCGGGATCGATGAAATGCAGGCCATCGAAATGATCCGAGATGGGTCCGGAGTAGGTTTTCATGCGGGACAACCAGACAGGCGGCACCCCGATCGCGGCAGCGCTCCCGGCGAGCACCCCAAGAACGCGGCGGCGAGTGAGTTTCATGGCGGATTGATCTCAAAACAGGCGGTTTCGGTAAAGTGGGGTGGCACTCCGAGGCCTGAAAGACCGCCCGTTTCAGCAAGTTTCCTTGACTTTGAGGCCCCTCGGGTATTTAAGGCACCCCGTTCATCGGAAAGAGTTTCTTTTCGACCCGCCGACCGGTCCAGGAGGCCGGAGGTCAACGCCCGACAGCGCGATGCGCCCTCGGGCGCGAACGTGTTTGGAACACCTGTTTCAGCACTATCTACTGAAACAGGCTCCGTCATCACCCGCCATCGGGTCTCGCCTTCGGCGAGCCCGACGACAGGCTCCGGCGGGTGATCCAGTGTTCCAGAGGCGGCGAGGCTTGAGCCGAGACGCCGCGGCGTACTGGATGCCCCGCTTTCGCGGAGCATGACCAGCGGTAAGTAAGGCAACCCTGCGCAAGCAGGACAAAGGACAACGGCATTGTTCGACAATCTGTCGGAAAAGCTTGGTGGCATCCTTGATCGGCTGACGGGCCGCGGCTCGCTCTCCGAAGCCGACGTCGATGCCGCGATGCGCGAAGTACGCCGCGCGCTGCTGGAAGCCGACGTTTCTCTTGACGTCGTACGCAGTTTCACCGAGCGCGTGCGCGAGCAGGCGGTCGGCGCCACCGTCGTCAAGTCGGTCAAGCCCGGCCAGATGGTGGTCAAGATCGTCCATGACGAGCTGGTCGCGACCCTTGGCTCCGATGGCCAGACCATCGATCTCAACGCCGTGCCGCCGGTTGCGATCATGATGGTCGGTCTCCAGGGCTCCGGCAAAACCACCACCACCGCCAAGCTCGCGCGCCGCCTGGTGCAGCGCGACAGGAAGAAAGTGCTGATGGCATCGCTCGACGTCTATCGCCCGGCGGCGATGGAGCAGCTTGCCGTGCTCGGGCGCGACCTCGACGTCCCGACGCTGCCGATCGTGGCCGGCCAGCAGCCGCCGCAGATCGCGCGCCGCGCACTGGAGGCGGGCAAGCTCGGCGGCTACGACGTCGTCCTGCTCGATACCGCCGGCCGCACCACGCTCGACGAAGAGATGATGGCGGAAGCGGCATCCATCAAAACGACAGCCAATCCGCACGAGGTGCTGCTGGTTGCCGACGCTCTGACCGGCCAAGACGCCGTCAATCTCGCGCGCTCCTTCGACCAGCGTGTTGGCCTGACCGGCATCGTGCTGACGCGTGTCGACGGCGACGGCCGCGGCGGTGCCGCGCTCTCGATGCGCGCGGTCACCGGCAAGCCGATCAAGCTGATCGGCACCGGCGAAAAGACCGACGCGCTGGAGGATTTTTATCCGAACCGCATCGCCGGCCGCATCCTCGGCATGGGCGACATCGTCTCGCTTGTGGAAAAGGCCGCCGCCAACATCGATGCGGAGAAGGCTGCGCGCGCCGCCGAGAAGATGCGCAAGGGCCAGTTCGACCTGGCCGACATGCGCGAGCAGCTTCTGCAGATGGCGAATATGGGCGGCATCAGCGGTCTGATGGGCATGATGCCCGGCATCGCCAAGATGAAGAACCAGATCGCCGCCGCCGGCCTCGACGACAAGATCATCAAGCGCCAGGTCGCCATCATCGATTCGATGACACGGCAGGAGCGCAAGCATCCCGATATCCTGAAAGCCAGCCGCAAGAAGCGCATCGCCGCCGGCGCAGGCCAGACCGTCGAGCAGGTCAACAAGCTGCTCAAGATGCACCGGAACATGGCCGACGTGATGAAGGCCATGGGCTCGGGCAAGCGCGGCCCGCTCGCCGGCATCGCGCAGGCGATGGGCTTTGGCGGCGGCGCGCCGGCGCCCTCGCCAGAACAGCTCAAGGCGATGCAGGAGAAATTGCAGAGCGGCGGCGGCCTCCCCGGCGGCATGCCGAATCTGCCGAAAGATCTTCCGCCCAGCCTGCGCCAGGGCTTGCCGAATCTGCCGGGTCTCACCGGGCTTTCTGGCAAGCCGACGCTTCCGGGCCTCGGTTTCCCCGGGAAGAAGAAATGAACGGTTTCCCGTCATTGCGAGGAGCGGAGCGACGAAGCAATCCAGACCGTCGCCATGGAGGCATGCTGGATTGCTTCGCTTCGCTCGCAATGACGACAGACTAGACTTTTTGATCAAACCACACTTAAGGAGAACTCAATGCCAGTCGTCATCCGCCTCGCTCGCGCGGGCACCAAGAAGCGTCCGGTCTATCACGTGGTCGCCGCCGACTCGCGCTTTCCGCGCGACGGCCGCTTCATCGAGCGCCTCGGTCACTTCAACCCGCTCTTGCCGAAAGACAGCGAGGCGCGGCTGAAGCTCGACATGGACAAGGTCAAGGCCTGGCTCGCCAAGGGCGCGCAGCCGTCGGATCGCGTGATGCGTTTCCTTGACGCGGCCGGCGTCAAGCAGCGCGAGAAGCGCAACAACCCTGAGAAGGCCGTGCCGCGCAAGGAGCGCAAGGCGCAGGCCGAAGCCGCCGCGAAGTCGGCTTAAGGCCCTTCGTGATGATCGGGGCCTCGTGCTTCGAGACGCACGGCTTGCGCCGGGCTCCTCGGCATGAGGATTGCTAATGCCCGCGCAGGTCTGCGTCGCCCGCATCGGCACCGCGCATGGCGTGCGCGGTGCCGTCAAGCTGTGGACCTTCACTGAAGATCCCTTTGCGGTGACGCGCTACGGGCCGCTGTCGACCAAGGACGGCGCGCGCAGCTTTGAGGTGGCGCACGCCCGCGAAGGCAAGGGCCATCTGGTCGCAACGCTGAAGGGCGTCACGAGCCGCAACGAGGCCGAACGCCTCAACGGCCTCGAGCTCTATGTCGCGCGTGAAAAACTGCCTGCGACCGACGAGGACGAATATTACCACGCCGACCTGATCGGGCTTGCCGCCGTCACCACGGGCGGCGAGCCGCTCGGCCGCGTGATCGCGATCCACAATTTCGGCGCCGGCGACATCATCGAGATCGCGCCTCCGACCGGCGCGACCATGCTGCTGCCGTTTTCCAACGCGGTCGTGCCGACCGTCGATCTCGCCGGCGGGCGCGTGCTGATTGAACTGCCCGCGGAAATCGAGGGCGACGATTCAACCGCGGCAGATGACGACCTCTCTCCCCGTCGTCCCCGCGAAAGCGGGGACCCATAACCACAGGACGTTGTTGTCGGGCTGGATGTTGCTCCAGCTCTTCACCAATTAAGACCTGTGGTTATGGGTCTCGGGTCGCGCTTCCGCCTTCGCTCTTCGAGCTACGGCGGACACAAGTCGCTTCGCCGGGACGACGGCAAGTTGGAATCCTAGCAATGACAAAAACTCACAAAGCCTGGCGGCTGCATGCTCACAACGATCTGCGTTTTGACGATGTCGAGACGCCGGCGCCCGCGCCCGACGGCGTGCTGGTGCGCATCGAAGCCGGCATGGTGCTGTCCTACATGGGACGCGTGCTGTCGGGCCAGGTGCCCTATAGCCTGCCGCCGATGCCGTTCGTGCCCGGCACCAACGCGATCGGCCGGATGATCGCGGCCGGCGAGAATGTCAGCCATGTGCGCGCCGGCGATCGCGTTTTCCTCAGCCCGCATCTGCGCGGCGACGTGCCGGACAGCGATCCGCCGCAAATCCTGATCGGCCTGACCGCGACCGTCACGACGCCGGCCGCGCTCGCGATGCAGGCGCGCTGGCGCGACGGCGTATTCGCCGAGATCGCGCATTGGCCCGCGGCCTGCGTGACGCCGCTGTTCAACATGGACGACAAGCCGGCCGCTGAATTGATCGGCCTCGCCAAGCTGATCGTGCCTTTCGGCGGCCTGCAGCGCACCGGCCTCAGCGGCGGCGAAACCATTTTGATCAACGGCGCGACCGGCTATTTCGGCTCGGGCGCGGTGATGCTCGCCGCCAGCATGGGCGCGGGCCGCGTGGTCGCGGTGGGGCGCAAGCGCGAGGCGCTGGACAATCTGCGCGACGTTTTCGGTTCGCGTGTCATTCCCGCGGTCGTCACGGGCGATACCGAGAAAGATCTCGACATCATCCGCAAGGCCGCCGGCGGCCGCGCCGACGTCGCGCTCGACCTGCTCGGCACTGCCAAGAGCACCTCGACCACGCTGTCCTGCCTGCGCGTGTTGAAGCGCGGCGGCCGGCTGGTCCTGATGGGCAGCGCCGATGTGCCGCTCGAATTGTCGTTCCGCGAGATGCTGGCCAATGACTGGGAAGTCGTCGGCCAGTTCATGTACACGCGGCAGGCGCCGGGTCAGTTGGCGCAGCTAGCGTCCGAAGGCTTGCTTGATCTGAAAAAGATCGAGGTGACGACGTTCAAACTCGCCGACTTCAAGCGCGCGGTCGAAGCCGCCGCGCTGATGCAGGGCCTCGATCTCACGGCCGTGGTGCCGTAACAGAAGGGCCATGACCGCACCCTGGCGCGCCACCGTCCTCACGCTGTTTCCGGAGATGTTTCCGGGGCCGCTTGGCGTCAGCCTTGCGGGAAAAGCACTCGCCTGCGGCCTCTGGGCGCTGGAGGCGCGCGACATCCGGGCGTCTGCCACCGACAAGCATCGCAGCGTCGACGATACCCCGGCCGGCGGCGGGCCCGGCATGGTGCTGCGGGCCGATGTCCTGGCAGCGGCGATCGACGCAGCCGATGATTCCTCGCTCCCTCGGCTCCTGATGAGCCCGCGGGGTCGGCCATTGACCCAGTCGCGGGTCCGGGAACTCGCTGGCGGCCCCGGCGCGCTCCTCATCTGTGGTCGTTTCGAGGGGGTGGACCAGCGGGTCATCGAGGCGCGCCAGCTCGAAGAGGTCTCGATCGGCGATTATGTGCTGTCGGGGGGTGAAATCGCAGCGCTGGCGCTGATCGACGCCTGCGTGCGGCTGTTGCCGGGGGTGATGGGCAAGGCCGAATCCGGCGCGGAGGAGAGCTTTTCCGAATCCCTACTAGAATACCCTCAATACACCCGGCCCCAGACCTTCGAGGGCCGACCGATCCCGGAAATCCTCTTATCCGGCGACCACGCCAAGGTCGCAGCCTGGCGGCGGGCCGAGGCCGAACGCCTCACCCGCGACCGACGCCCCGATTTATGGGCCAAGCGCCTGGATCAGCGAAAAAACACGACAGACGGGTGACAAAGCGCCGCCTATGGCTTATAGCAGCGCCCAATTCCGCAAGTGACGGCAGGATCAAGCGCGAGCCCCCGCCCCCCGGTTGGCTGGGCGCGCCGCCGATGGAGATTTCCAATGAACCTCATTCAGCAGCTCGAAAAAGAGCAATTCGACAAATTGGCGGCCGGCAAGGACATTCCGGACTTCGCGCCCGGCGACACCGTGATCGTCAACGTCAAGGTGGTCGAAGGCGACCGCACCCGCGTGCAGGCCTATGAAGGCGTTTGCATCGGCCGCTCCGGCTCTGGCCTCAACGAGAGCTTCACCGTGCGCAAGATCTCCTACGGCGAAGGCGTCGAGCGCGTCTTCCCGGTGATGTCGCCGATGATCGACTCGATCAAGGTCGTGCGCCGCGGCAAGGTCCGCCGCGCCAAGCTCTATTATCTGCGCAATCTGCGCGGCAAGTCGGCCCGCATCGTCGAGAAGCAGGACCGCGCGACTGCCGTCGGCGAGTAGGCATCGCCACCGTCGGTTTGACGAAAAGCGCGGGAACACCCCGCGCTTTTTTGTTGCACGGCACTATATGAGTTGCCGTAGCTCTCAGCCTCGTCATTGCCGGGCTTGACCCGGCAATCCATCCTTCTTGGAGAGGCTCCTTTCGATGGATGCGCGGGTCAAGCCCGCGCATGACGAGAGGAGGTGGCGCGGCGACACATTCATTGTCCCGGCAACAAGCCTTGTGTTAGAGATTTAAAATGGTTCTCAATCAGCCCAGCATGATTTGCCGGCGCGTCGTGATTGACGATCGCTCGCGCCTGCCCGGCCGCTTCTTCGGACGGTTCGCGACTTCGGCGACGTCGGCGCTTAGCAGCGCGCGCTGACCTTGCCGCCTGGCGCTTCCAGCGCCGAACCGCCCCATCAATTCTTCCCGGAGCTCAAGCTCATGTCCAAACCGACCACGCTGTACGACAAGATCTGGAACGACCATCTGGTGCACGAAGCCGAAGACGGCACCTGCCTGATCTATATCGACCGCCATCTCGTCCATGAGGTGACCTCGCCGCAGGCGTTCGAGGGGCTGCGCGCCACCGGCCGCAAGGTGCGCGCGCCCGAGAAGACGCTCGCCGTCGTCGACCACAACATCCCGACCACCGATCGCTCGAAGCCCAATCCTGATCCTGAGAGCATCGAGCAGATGCGGGTCATGGCGGAGAACGCCAAGGAGTTCGGCATCGAATATTACAACGAGTTCGACAAGCGCCAGGGCATCGTCCACGTCATCGGCCCGGAGCAGGGTTTTACCTTGCCCGGCACCACTATTGTCTGCGGTGACAGCCACACATCGACGCACGGCGCGTTCGGCGCGCTCGCGCACGGCATCGGCACCAGCGAGGTCGAGCACGTGCTGGCGACGCAGACGCTGATCCAGAAGAAGGCCAAGAACATGCGCGCGATCGTCGACGGCAAATTGCCGGAAGGCGTGACCGGCAAGGACATCATCCTCGCCATCATCGGCGAGATCGGCACCGCCGGCGGCACCGGCTATGTGCTGGAATATGCCGGCGACGCGATCCGCGCGCTGTCGATGGAAGGCCGCATGACGGTCTGCAACATGTCGATCGAGGGCGGCGCACGCGCCGGTCTCGTTGCGCCCGACGAGAAGGCGTTCGACTTCCTGCGCGGCCGGCCGAAATCGCCGAAAGGCGCGGCCTGGGATGCCGCGATGCGCTACTGGGAAACACTGCGCTCCGATGAGGGCGCGCATTTCGACCACGAGATCCGGCTCGACGCGACCAAGCTGCCGCCGATCGTGACCTGGGGCACCTCGCCCGAGGACGTCGTGTCGATCACGGGCTATGTGCCCGATCCCGACAAGATCGAGGATGAGGCGAAGCGCCTCTCGAAGCATCGCGCGCTGAAATATATGGGGCTGGTGGCGGGAACGAAGATCACCGACATCAAGCTTGACCGCGTCTTCATCGGCTCCTGCACCAACGGCCGCATCGAGGACTTGCGCGTCGCGGCGAAGATCGCCGAGGGCAAGACGGTCAACGCCAACGTCAATGCGATGATCGTGCCGGGCTCCGGCATCGTGAAGGAACAGGCGGAGGCCGAAGGGCTCGACAAGATCTTCATCAAGGCCGGCTTCGAGTGGCGCGAGCCGGGTTGCTCGATGTGCCTTGCCATGAACCCCGACAAGCTGAAGCCCGAGGAGCGCTGCGCCTCGACCTCCAACCGCAACTTCGAGGGCCGGCAGGGCTTCAAGGGCCGCACGCACCTCGTATCGCCGGCGATGGCGGCAGCCGCGGCGATCGCAGGACATTTCGTCGATGTGAGGGAGTGGCGCTAAAAGCGCCGCTTGCTTCAATCTGGACAGGCTTTGGCAATGGGTCGTTAATGACCCGGGCGCACACTTCTCGCTCCGCTACGCGTGTAGCGAGGAGCGTGCGATGGCCAACAAGCCGGAATTCGTCGATCTGATCTCGGACAGGACGCGGCAACACTGGCGCCACTCCCCGATCAAGAAGACTGTCGTAGCCGACAGCGAGCCCGTCGAAGACAAGCGCCTCAGCCACTGGCCGCCGGAACGGATGGAGCAATGGCGCCTCGTCAATCTGACGCCGTGGAAGATGACATTGAAGTCCTGGAAGTTTAAGGACTGGCTGTGACGCTCGTCCGTCATTGCAGTGACGAATGAAAAGGGCGCCGCGCGGCGCCCCATTCATTTCAGCCGCGACTGTGCGTTTCACCAGTAATAGTGCCGACGGTACCACCAGTGGCGATAGCCGCAGATGCGGCGCGGGCCGTAATAGGTCCAGATGATGCGGCAGTAGCGCGGATAGGAATAATAGGGGTAATAGGAGGGATAGTAGCCGCCATAGAAGAAGCGGCGATGGAAGAAGAAGCGGCGATGCGGAAAATACGCGTAGCGGTAGCCGCCGAAATGATGGAAGCCGCCATAGCGGAATCCACCGCCGTGCCATCCGCCACCATGCCATCCGCCACCGTGCCACCCGCCACCATGGAAGGCGTGGAATCCTCCACCATGGAAGCCGCCGCCATGCCAGCCACCACCGCCATGGAAGCCACCGCCACCGTGGAAGCCGCCACCGCCGCGGACCTGTATCAGCCCATCGTTCGCAGCGCTCGCTGGAGAAGCGCCAGGCGTAGCCAACGACAGCGCTTCCGCGCGCTGGCTGGACGCGAACGAAAGCGCAAACACCGCAGCCACGGCAAGCATGAGGCTGCGGAGAAATCCAAACGTCCCGATTCCTTTCATCAGTGAAGTCCTCCCGAGGGTGCAGGCGACAGCGCGCGCAGAGCCATTGGCGCCCAGCGCGTGTCCGACGCGTCTTCGCGGAATTCGTCCCCAAGATTAAATTAGTGATAGCGAACTGAACGCGGCATGAATGACGCGCGCGCCGATGTCAGCTTGCCGTAAGCAACGTCAAATGCAGAATCCATCTTCGTGGAATAACATCGCGCATTCGGTGTTGACGCGATCTGCTTTCTCTCATTCGCGAAGGAGACATTGTCATGACTGTCTACGTCATCGTGCAGCTCAAGATGACGGATCGCGCCGCCTATGACCGCTATCAGTCGCAATTCTTCGACGTGTTCAGGAAATTCGAGGGACGCTTGCTGTCGGCGGACGAACATCCGGCCGTTCTCGAAGGCAAATGGGATCGCGATAAGCTTGTGTTGATGTCGTTTCCCAACGAGGCGGCCTTCCGCGCATGGGCGGACTCGCCGGAATATCTGGAAATCTCAAAGGATCGCAAAGCGGGCGCGGAAGGCATCTTGCTACTGGCGAAGGGATTCTCGCCTTGAGGCGCGCTTTACGCCAACGCTCCTTCGCGCTTCACCACCACCACACCAAGGGAGCGTCGGGGAACCACGGGAACGGGAAAAACGGTCCTGGCGAGTAATAATAGGGATGGCCGTAGCGATAGGGATAATAGGGCCGATAGGCGTAGTGGTGATAATGGCGATGATGCCTGTCATGCCGTCGCACGCTGACCTCCGTCCTCAATGAGGAGGACGCTTTCATCTCGGCCGCTGGAGCGCTCGTAAGTCCACCACCGGCAGAGATGCCAACCACGATGGTAGCAATCAGAAACGCCGTGCCGGTCCATTTCGTCATCGAACCCCCTCCGTCTGAAAATCACCCGGAGAGGAAGCCTAGCATTGCTCGTCGCCATCGGAAAATTTCTCAGAACGTCACTCTGCGGCAGCGCGTGCGCGCGGGTCGTTCGTCCAGTAGCAATGCATCTTCGGCACGATCACCGTGCCACTCGGCCGATACTCCTGCTCATAATGCGCGTTGCACACCCGCACCGCATCGGGTCCCGGATTGTAGTGGGGTATGACGCCCTGCTCCGGGTAGGGCGTGACGCGAAGCCGGGGCGTCGGACGACGCGGGCTCGGCGGCCACTGTTGCGGCACCGCCTGCGCGACCTTGATGCCGGCGGACGGCGACTGCGCAGCCGCGCGCTCGGCCGGCCACGCGATGGCGCAGCCAAGAAAAGCAAGGATTGCCGCCAGACCTATTCTCTTCATCACGCCCACCCAGACTCCGTTCCGCTTTAGTCATAACATCCGCGCTGCCGATCAGCCAGCCCGTCACAAAACAGCGATGCAGCTTGGCGGAACTCGCGTTAAAAGCCTGATCCTATGTGGACCGATCTGAAGGCCCCCTCGCTGGCCGAAATGGAAGCCCTGGCGCACGAGATTTTCGAGCGCCTGCCCAAGCGTTTTCGCGAGTTGTGCGATGATGTCGTGATCCGCATCGAGGATTTCCCGACCGACGAGGTCCTCGATGACATGGAGGCGGAGACCGAATTCGACCTGCTCGGCCTGTTCCAGGGGACCGGTCTGCCATTCCAGAGCCATACCGACGTTGCCCGCCTGCCCAACATGGTCTGGCTCTACCGACGGCCGATCCTGGACTTCTGGGCCGAGCACGAGGAGAAGCTCGGCGACGTCGTCCGTCATGTGCTGATCCACGAGATCGGCCACCATTTCGGGCTGTCCGACGACGAGATGGCCGAGATCGAGGCCGAGACCGACTAGGCACGCCCCCCGCCCACTTTTTGCAAGACCGCCAGCCGTTTTTGGCCTTGGAGCGAGGCCGCACTCGCGATAAACCAGCCGTGCTCGAGAACCCTCAACCGGAAGCTTGACCGATGGAAAAGTTCGATACGCTGGAAGGCGTCGCGGCGCCCTTGAAGATCATCAATGTCGACACCGACATGATCATCCCCAAGCAGTACCTCAAGACCATCAAGCGCACCGGCCTTGGCAAGGGGCTTTTCTCCGAGCAGCGCTACAAGGATGATGGCAGCGAGAATTCTGACTTCATCCTGAACAGGCCGGCCTATCGCAAAGCCAAGGTGCTGGTCGCCGGCGACAATTTCGGCTGCGGCTCGAGCCGCGAGCACGCGCCCTGGGCGCTGCTTGATTTCGGCATCCGCTGCGTGATCTCGACCTCGTTCGGCGACATCTTCTACAACAACTGCTTCAAGAACGGCATTCTGCCGATCCGCGTCAGCCAGGAAGACCTCGACAAGCTGTTCGACGACGCCGAGCGCGGCGCGAACGCAACCCTCACCATCGATCTGCCGAACCAGGAGATCCGCGGCCCCGACGGCGGCACGGTGAAGTTCGAGATCGATCCGTTCCGCAAGCACTGCCTGATGAACGGGCTCGACGACATCGGTCTGACCATGGAGAAGAAGGCGTCGATCGACGCCTATGAGGCCAAGCTCAAAGAGCGCGCGTGGGCGTAATAGGACCTAAAGAGAAGGTTAGGCGCGGCTTCTTCGCGTCAACCGGTCTTCTTCGAAAGAGAACGTCTTGGGTCGCTCGTTCGGCGCGACGGAATTGCGGTCTTTTTTCTGTTCAGCAAAACACGAAGTTGTTGCAGTAGCCTTGCCGCTTCCAGAACCATTCTCCGTCCTGGCGTTGATGAATAGCTTCGTCGAACAGGGATAGAGGGCGCAGGTCACGTCCATCTACGAAATGCCCCTCGTATCCCAGCGATTTGAGATAAGCGAAAACGTCCCGCACGCTGCCACCTTTCAAGTGCCTGTTCTCGCATTCGAAGACGAGCAGTGGCTTGTGCTCCCTGAGAATGCGAGCTGCGCCGACGAACACCTCCAGCTCCGCGCCTTCGACGTCGACCTTCAGGACTCGCACCCGATCACCGGGCGCGAAATAATCGTCGAGCGCCACGACCGGCACCGCCGTTGTCGTGAACTCGTCAGCGGAGAGCGCCGGAAGGCGGAGCGATGCACCCGGCTTGTGCCTGGTTGGGATATGGAGTTCGCGAAATCCTGATCCCGAGAAGACAGCTTTTGTTTCCACAGTAACGTTACGCAAGCCGCAAGCATCGCAGATTTTGGCGACGCGGCTGGCCAAGTCTATCTGGGGTTCGAAGGCCACGACGCGTCCGCGCTTGCCCGTCCACCGAGATAGCCAATAGAGAAAGCTGCCTTTGTTGGCGCCAACATCGCAGACGGTGTCGCCAGAAACAATATGCCGTTTGATAACGGCAAACTCTGCTCTATGATCGCGAAACCGAGCCTTGAGAGCGCGGATCGAAAAACGAAATATTTCACCGAGGGACGCAGCCTGACCGTCGACCGCCTTTTCTGGCGCCGTCAATCCATTCATGTTGGACCTTATCCTAAAGGTTGCAACCCTATGGGGAGATCAATCCCAGGACAAGCATTCCTTTGACAGGCCCGATCTGGTATCAAAGCGTCACCCTCCAATTTCGCCGTCGCAAATGCGCGCGAGAGAAAGTATTGAGAAAGTAATCCGACGCCCCTCCAGAAGTTAGTAGCGCAATTGACCCATAGTCCGCTTTGCCTGGCATTCCATCTTGCCAAACAGAATCAGTGCGCGGGTATTTGCAGGTGCGACAAGAAGAATCGAAAAATTGGGTTTCGCTTGACAACGCTATGACACTCCTCCCTGACGTCGTCACCTTCTGGCACGGTCCGCTGAACAGGCTCCGGCAGACCTGCCTGCAGTCGCAGGTCGCAGCCGGCCACAAGGTGACGGTCTATAGTTTCGATCCCATTCCCGGATTGCCCGACGGCATCGCCAATGCCGAAGCCGAGGCGATCCTGCCGCATGCTTTTTCCGAGAAGCTCCGGCCGGCGCAGCCCGACGGCTCGTGGCGCGATTGGACCACGCTGCAATTCAGCGACTTCTTCCGGATGCGGCTGATGGCTCGCCGCGCCGGGCTCTGGCTCGATGCCGACGTGCTCCTGCTCAAGGCGGTCGAGATCGATCCGGCAAAGCCGTTCTTTGCCTGGGAGCGGCCGCGGCAGATCGGCAACTCCGTGCTGTATCTGCCGCCGCACGATCCGATCGTCACGGCCTTCGAAAATCTGATGAAGCAGGACGAGCTGACGCCGGACTGGCTGGCGCTGCGCCATCGACTGACCTTCGCGCTGCACCGCCTGCGCGGCTCGAAGCGCCTGTCCGACATCCGCATCGCGATCTTCGGGCCCGCTGCGCTGACCGCGCTTGCCGACCGCTTCGGCTCGACGCGCGAGGCGCTGCCGAGGAAATCGTTCTATGCGGTGCACTCACAACCCAAGCGCTTCTTCGAGCCGTCGGATTTCTCCGCGCTGATCAGCGATCCCGAGATCTGGGGCCTGCACATCTCGCCCAAGGGCCGCGGCAGCTCGGTGCCGGTGCCGGGGAGTCTCTATGCCTGGGCGGTGGAGCGGTTTGGCCCCACTGCCGCCCCCGCGCAAGCCGGGACGACGAGCCCCTAGCCCCCCATCGCCGCGATCGCATCGGCAATCGCGATCGTGCGTTTGGCCATCTCCATATGCAGCCGTTCGACCATCCGCCCTTCGAGCTGGATCGCGCCGCGTGCGGCATTTTCCGGCAGGTCGAAGGCCGCGATGATCTTGCGCGCCTCCGCGACCTCTTCCGCCGGCGGCGTGAAGATCGCGTTGCAGGCATCGATGTGGCTCGGATGGATCAGCGTCTTGCCGTCAAAGCCGAGATCGCGCGCTTGCGCGCACTCGGCGGCGAAACCCTCGAGATTGGTGATGTCGCTGTAGGGCCCATCCAGCATCTCGAGGCCATGCGCATGCGCGGCCAGCACGCAATGGGTGATCATCGGGATCATCGTGGCGCGGCCTGGCAGCATCCTGATCCGCGTCTCGCGCGCGATGTCATTCGGGCCGAACACGAAGCCGGCAAGGCGCATCTTGGGATCGCGCGAGGCTGCACCAAGCGCGTCGGCATCGAGCACCGCACGCGCGGTCTCGATCATGGCCCAGACCTTGATCGAGGCAGGCGCACCGACCTCGCTCAGGCGCGCGCCAATCTTGGCCAGGTCCTCCACCGTCGAAATCTTCGGCACCAGGATGCCGTCGGGCACCACTGCGCCGGCCATCGCGACATCATCGCGCCACCAGGACGTGTCGAGGCTGTTGGTGCGGATCAGGACTTCGCGCTTGCCGAATCCCTTTGCTTCGACGGCCTTGGCGATCTGCTCGCGCGCTTTTGCCTTGGCGTCGGGGGCAACCGAATCCTCCAGGTCAAGGATCAGGCAGTCCGCCGCCAGATTGCGGGCCTTCTCCAGTGCCCGCGCATTCGATCCCGGCATGAACAGCAGGCTGCGGCGCGGACGGGTCATGGATGGGTTCCTCCCGGTTGTTGAGCCAGAGGCGATAACATTTCAGCCCGACCGCCGGAAGCCTTGTCCCCGTCAGCCGCCTATGGTTAGGCAGAGGGCATGATCGCCTTTCCCAAGTCGCTGATTGAGGGCTACCGGACCTTTTCCTCCGAGCGGCTTCCGACCGAGCAGAGCCGCTATCGCGAATTATCCGTACGCGGCCAATCGCCCGAGGTCATGGTGATCGGCTGCTGCGACTCCCGCGTATCGCCGGAAGCAATCTTCGATGCCGGCCCCGGCGAATTGTTCGTGGTGCGCAACATCGCCAATCTGGTGCCGGTGTATCAGCCCGACAGCGCGGCACACGGCGTCTCGGCAGCCCTCGAATACGGTGTCTCGGTGCTCAAGGTAAAGCACATCGTGATCCTCGGCCATGCCCAATGCGGCGGCATCCGCGCTTTCGTCGACAAGATCGAGCCGCTGTCGGAAGGCGATTTCATCGGCAAATGGATGGCGATGTTCATCAAGCCGGGCGAGGTCGTCGAGCAGCGCTCGCACGAGACCATGCAGGATTTCGTCACCCGGATCGAGAAGGCCGCGGTGTTCCGCTCCCTCGAGAACCTGATGACTTTCCCGTTTGTGCGCGCCCGCGTCGAAAGCGGCGAATTGCAGCTCCACGGCGCCTATTTCGGCGTCGCCGAGGGCACGCTGTTCGTGCTCGACAAGAAAGCGAAAGAGTTCAAGAGCGCGCGGGCAATAGAGGCAAGCGAGTAGCGAATGGTGCCTTCCCCATTCGCTACTCGCCATTCGCCTCTTTTTCCGCGGTCCAGCGGTTCCAGTTCCTCACCCGATTGCGATCAAGCCGCCTTCTTCTTGGCGCTGATGAGCTTGCGGTTGATCAAGACTTCCGCGATCTGGACCGCATTCAGCGCCGCACCCTTGCGCAGATTGTCAGAGACGCACCAGAACGCGAGGCCGTTCTCCACAGTCGCGTCTTCGCGGATGCGGCTGATATAGGTGGCATCCTCGCCGGCGGCTTCGTATGGCGTGGCGTAGCCGCCGGGCTCCTGCTTGTCGATGACGAGACAACCGGGCGCCTTGCGCAGGATGTTACGCGCCTCGTCCGCCGTGATCGCCTTCTCGAACTCGATATTGACGGCCTCCGAATGGCCGACGAACACCGGCACGCGCACGCAGGTCGCGGACAGCCTGATCTTGGGATCAAGAATCTTCTTGGTCTCCGCCATCATCTTCCACTCTTCCTTGGTGTAGCCATCCTCCATGAACACGTCGATATGAGGGATGACGTTGAAGGCGATGCGCTTGGGGAATTTCTTGTTGACCAGCTCGTCGTTGGTGTAGACGGCCTTGGTCTGCGAGAACAGTTCGTCCATCGCGTCCTTGCCGGCGCCCGACACCGATTGATAGGTCGCGACCACGACGCGCTTGATCGTCGCCGCATCATGCAGCGGCTTCAGTGCGACCACGAGCTGCGCCGTCGAGCAGTTCGGGTTGGCGATGATGTTCTTCTTGGTGAAGCCGGCGGTGGCATCCGCATTGACCTCGGGAACGATCAGCGGCACGTCCGGATCCATCCGCCAGGCTGACGAATTGTCGATCACGACGGCGCCCACGGCGCCGATCTTCGGCGACCATTCCTTCGACACCGCGCCGCCCGCGGACATCAGGCAGATGTCGACATCGGAGAAGTCGTAATGTTCGAGCGCTTTGACCTTCAGAGTCCGGTCGCCATAGGAGACTTCGACGCCCACGCTTCGGCGTGACGCCAGTGCCACGACCTCATCGGCAGGGAATTTGCGCTCGTCCAGAATGTTGAGCATTTCCCGCCCGACATTGCCGGTCGCGCCGACCACTGCGACTTTGTAACCCATCGTTCACTCTCCGAAGAAAAATGCCGCCCGCCGTCATATGCGGAAAGGGAAGCGGCAGCGCTTCTATGCGAGAAACGCCGTCAACACAACGTTACCATGGTGTGGGGGCGTTCAATGCAACCGTTTTCGGCCGATGATCCGGCCTATTCCCCCTATCATCAGAACCGAATTCATCCCGCGCTGACGAGCTTCGCCGACGAGGTCTGCGCCACGGTGGCGCGCCTTTTCGCCTATGTGGGGGTTTTGGCGCTGTTTGGCATCCTGGGTATCCAGGCCTGGAATGAGTTGGGGGTAAATCTGGCGGCAGGGCCCACACCGGAAGCGACCTGGAGGGTCGCCGACCACACTGGTCCGGCATTCGCGCTAAGTCCGTCGGATTCGTCGAATACGCTTGAAAGATCAGATGCTTATGTAATCCTCCGGCATTCTGCGGGCGGCCGCAAGGATATTCTGAGCTGGTTGGGACCGGGCGAAAAGGCGCTCGCCGAGCTCGAAATCTACCGCCCGGGCAGCGAATATCCTTCGGTCGCGGCCGCGCGCGCCGAGCTCGCTGCGCGCATGGTTCCTGGTGGCGCTGTCCTTGAGGCCGCCGGCGTCATCGAGAGCAAATTTGGCAGCGTGGCTCTGCTTCGCCAAGCGGGAGCCAAGGATGGCCCGAGTTCCTGCCTCGGCTTTTTCACGCGGATCGACGATCCGGCCTTGCAGATCTCCGGCTGGTCCTGCCAAGGCGACAGCCGGCCGACCCGCCGGACGACCATCGCCTGCATGCTGGACCGGCTGACACTGCTGACGTCCGAAAATGAGCCCAGGCTCGCCGAGCTATTCGCTCGCGCCGAGCTCAAGCGCGGCCCGTGCGCCTCCACCACCGCATCGGCGGACTGGGTGACGGCAACCGAAAATCCCGCCCTGCGCGGCGCATTCTAAGCAGGCCCGCCTGTCAAGGCTCTGGTTTTCATGCAACTTTTTTGTCGCAGGCGGCGTTTATCTGCCCGGTGTGGCCGGTTTGACCTTGTGGCGCCGCAACCGTGGCCGATACAATGCGGACCAAATCGGAAATGGCGCGCCGCCGCGCCCAAAGAGGACGTGATGACAAAAAGACTATTGCTGCTAGCGGCAGGCGCCATGATCGCCGCAAGCTTTGCCGGCTCGGCGAATGCCCAGGCTCCGCGGCAGCGCGGCCAGCGCATTTACAGCAATGGCCCGAACGTGGTCTATCAGCAGGGTCGCACCCGCATCTATGTCAGCAAGCGCTCCTGGCTCGATGGCGGCACAGAGGTTCTGCCGGGTGACCGCAAGTTCACCGACTATGCATTCCCGGATCCGCTGGGCCCGTCGTTCGCGACCCGGAACAACAACCGCCCGCTGGAACGCGAGCCACTCAGCACGCCCTCCGATCTCGGCGGCTCGCCGACCCGCTTCCCGCTGTATTGAGCGGAGCAACAGCTTCCCGACGTCGTCATGGCCGGGCTTGTTCCGGCCATCCACGTTTTTGCGCGCCAGTTTTTGCGCGACATTAAAGCAAGACGTGGATGCCCGGCACAAGGCCGGGCATGACGAGGTTACGCGTGCAGCTTCTGCAATTCGCCCAGAATCGCCTCGCCCATCTGCGACGTTGACGCGCCCTTCGATCCTTCCGACTTGATGTCGGCGGTGCGCAGGCCGCTGGCGAGCACGGCCGCGATCGCGGCGTCGAGCCTGTCGGCGAGCGCGCCCATGTCGAAGGAATAACGCAGCGCCATGCCGAACGATGCCAGCATGGCGATCGGGTTGGCGAGGCCTTTCCCGGCAATGTCGGGCGCCGAGCCATGCACCGGTTCGTACAGCGCCTTGCGCTTCCTGCTCTTGGCGTCAACTTCGCCGAGCGAAGCCGACGGCAGCATGCCGAGCGAGCCCGTCAGCATCGCCGCGATGTCGGAGAGCATGTCGCCGAACAGATTGTCGGTGACGATGACGTCGAACTGCTTGGGTGATTTCACGAGATTCATGCCGCCGGAATCGGCGAGCTGATGCTCGAGCGTGACATCCTTGTATTCGCGCGCATGCACCTGTGTCATCACCTCGTTCCACAGCACGCCCGATTTCATGACGTTGCGCTTTTCCATCGAGGTCACCTTGTTGCGGCGCTTGCGCGCGAGATCGAAGGCAACGCGGCCGATCCGCTCGATCTCGTAGGTGTCGTAGACCTGCGTATCGATCGCGCGCTTCTGGCCGTTACCGAGATCGGTAATGGTCTTGGGCTCGCCGAAATAGACGCCGCCGGTGAGCTCGCGCACGATCATGATGTCGAGGCCCTCGACCGCCTCGCGCTTCAGGCTCGAGGCATCCGCCAGCGCCGGGTAGCAGACCGCCGGGCGCAGATTGGCGAACAGGCCAAGGTCCTTGCGCAGCCTGAGGAGACCGGCCTCGGGCCGCGCCTCGTAGGGAACGCCGTCCCATTTGGGACCGCCGACCGCGCCGAAGATGATGGCGTCCGCGTCCTTCGCCTTCGCCATGGTCTCCTCGGTGATGGAAACCTTGTGTGCGTCATAGGCCGAGCCGCCGACCAGCCCCTGCTCGGTCTCGAATTTCGCCAGGCCCCTGGCATTGAGCCAGTCGATCAGGCGCTTCACCTCGGCCATCACTTCGGGGCCGATGCCGTCGCCGGGGAGAAGAAGCAGCTTGTGGGTCGCCATGATCGTTTTTCCTCGCTGGATCGTCATGGCCGGGCTTGTCCCGGCCATCCACGTCTTTGAGTTGAGGTAGTGAAAAAGACGTGGATGCCCGGCACAAGGCCGGGCATGACGAGGGGCCTTGAAATCCGCGCGGAGTGCTAATGCGCCATTGCACGATTGGCAAGACAGTCTTGCCGAGCGGGCCCTGTGCAAGCAGGCCACGGCCTGCCACAATTAACTCCCGACGGAGTTTTTTTGTGAGATCCCCCGACCTTCCCGCACCCTACGCGCATCCGGCGCGGCTGATCCTCATTCTATCGCTGGCTCCAACCATCGGGCTCGGCATCGGCCGCTTCGCCTATGCGCTGGTGCTGCCGGACATGCGCGATTCGCTGCACTGGTCCTATTCGGCCGCGGGCTTCATGAACACCATCAATGCGGTCGGCTATCTCGCCGGCGCGTTGGTCGCCTCGCGCCTGATCAAGCGCTTTGGCCTTGTCGAGAGCGTCCGCTGGGGAACGATTGCCTCCATCCTCTCCCTCGCGCTCTGTGCGATGACGGGCAATTTCATCGCGTTGAGTTTTGCGCGCCTCGTCGTCGGATTTGCGGCTGCCGCCGTGTTTGTTGGCGGCGGCGCGCTCGCGGCGACGATCGCCCAGTCGCGGCCGGAGCGTGCCAATTTCCTTTTGAGCCTGTTCTATGCCGGGCCAGGCATGGGCATCCTCGCATCGGGCTTGATCGCACCTTTCGTGCTGCAGGCCTTCGGCGCGGGCTCGTGGTGGATCGTGTGGTGGGCGCTGACGTTGTTGTCGGTCGCGATGATGATCCCGCTGACGTTCGCGTCCTTGAGCGGCAACGCGGCGATGGACCACACCGCGCGCGTCGGATTTTCCGTGCGTCCCGTGCTGATCTATCTCGCGGCCTACTTCCTGTTCGGCGCGGGCTACATCGCCTACATGACCTTCATGATCGCCTATGTCCGCGACGGCGGCGGCGGTGCTGCTGCGCAGAGCCTGTTCTGGAGCCTGATCGGCATCAGCGCTTTCGCCACGCCCTGGGTGTGGCGGCGGGTGCTCGCGTTCGACCGCGGCGGGCTCGCCATGACCATCATTCTCGGCGTGAACGCAATCGGCGCAGCGCTGCCGATCTTCGGACACTCGCCGCTCCTGCTCGCGGTCTCGGCGCTGGTGTTCGGCGTCGCCTTCTTTGCCGTGGTCAGTTCGACCACCGCCTTCGTGCGCTTCAATTATCCGGTGCAAAGCTGGCCCGCCGGCATTGCCGCGATGACGATCGCATTCGGCATCGGCCAGACTGTGGGCCCGATCGCCGTCGGCGCCGTCACCGACGCGCTCGGCAGCCTGTCCTATGCGCTTAACGTCTCTGCCGCGCTTTTGGTGCTGGGCGCAATTCTTGCGGCGTTCCAGGGGAAATTGAAAATGGAATCGTAGAGATAGACTACCCTCGTCATGCGCGGGCTTGACCCGCGCATCCATCTCGAAAAAAGAAAGCTGATCGCTTTGATGGATTGCCGGGTCAAGCCCGGCAATGACGAGTTAGAGAGCTTCGCGTCAGTTTCCGCTGAACGAATTATAGCCCTGGTCTTCCCAGTAGCCGCCCTTGTAGTCGTTGGTGACCTCCATCGAGATCACATATTTCGGATTCTTGAATCCGAGTTTTGTCGGCACGCGTATCTTCATGGGATAGCCGTAGGCGCGCGGCAGGATCTTGTCGGCGAATTTGAACGTCATCTGCGTCTGCGGATGCAGCGCGCTCTCCATGTCGAGCGGCGAGTTGTAACCGTCCTTGTCCGCGCACTGGAACCAGACATATTTCGCTCGGGTTTCGGCTCCGATCAATTTGAGGAAATCGCGCAAGGGTGTCCCGGTCCAGCTTCCGATCGCGCTCCAGCCCTCGACGCAGACGTGGCGGGTGACCTGCTTGACCTCCGGCAGCTTGTAGAGCTCGTCCAGCGTCCACGACTTCTTGTTGTCGACGAGGCCGCGCACCTCGAGCTTCCAGTCCTTGCCGTCGATGTCGGGCGCATCGTCGAGGTCGTAATAGGCGTTGAACGGAAACGGCTTGGTGATCATGCTCTCCGGGTACTCCGGCGCCAGTGCGTCGGGATTGAACATCCACGCCTGCACCGCGTCGTTGAATTTCGATACCTTCTTCAGGACTTCCTCGGCGGAATCGCTGTCGAGCACGTCGCAGCCGGAGAGCAGCGTCAGTGCGCCGAGGCCGGCGCCCGCGGAGATGAAGCGGCGGCGTGTCAAATCCGGCATGACCTTCATCGCGTCCTTGACCAGCAGCCTCTTGTCGACACCGGGGATCAGAAGTTTTCGCATGCGGCCCATGAGAGTCCTCCTCAGCGTCCGATGAGCATCGCGCGCAGGCTCTTCGGCACCAGGATCGCCAGCGCCACATGCACGATCAGGAAGGCGACGATCAGCGACATGCAGATGAAATGCACGTAGCGCGCAATGTCGTAGCCGCCGAACAGCGCCGTCAGCCATTGCAATTGCACCGGCTTCCAGATCGACAGCCCTGACAGCACGATCACCACGCCGACCACGATGATGCCGGCATAGAGCAGCTTCTGCACATAGTTGTATCTGGAGAGATCGTCATGGGCGAGCTTGAAGGTCAGCGCCGCCTTGACGTCGGAGATCACACCCGTCGTCGTGATTGGCAATAGCTTCTTGCGGAAACGGCCGGTCGCAAAACCCGTGATGAGATAGATGAGGCCGTTGACCATCAACAGCCACATCGCGGCGAAGTGCCAGAGCAGCGCGCCGGCGAGCCAGCCGCCCAGCGTGATGCTGCGTGGGAAGGTGAAGCCGAACAGCGGCGAGGCGTTATAGATCTGCCAGCCCGACATGATCATCAGGATCATCGCCACGGCATTGGTCCAATGCATCGCCCGGACCCAGGCCGGCTGGATCACCCTGGCCGGTTCCTGCTTCGCGTAGTCCTCGGCGGCTGCCAGGCTCGACATCGCTTGTTCCCGTTCAAATCGCTTACGACGTAATATACGCCGAAAGCAGCGGTTCCGTTACTTCACCAACACCATCAGGCCGATAGCCTGCAATGGCCGGTATTCACAAAAGAGCGAGCCGGGTTACCCCGGCTCGCCGTCGCGCGTCCCGGAGGAAACGCCCAAGGAGGCCCTCCTGACGCGGGGCTCAGGAAGCCGGCATCAGCACGGTGTCGACCACATGGATCACGCCGTTGGACTGATGGACGTTGGAGATCGACACCATCGACTGGTCGCCCTTGGCGTCGATGATCCAGATCTTGCCGCCGGCCTTCTTCACGGTCAGTTCCTCGCCCTCGACGGTCTTGAGCTTCTTGCCGTCGGTCAGGTCGGAGGCATCGTAGCGGCCCGCGACCACATGGTAGGTGAGGATCTTGGTCAGGGCCGCCTTGTTCTCGGGCTTGACCAGATTATCGACGGTGCCGGCCGGCAGCTTGCCGAAGGCGGCATTGGTCGGCGCGAACACCGTGAACGGGCCCTTGCCTTCGAGGGTTTCGACGAGGCCGGCGGCTTTCACCGCGGCAACGAGCGTGGTGTGGTCCTTGGAGTTGACGGCGTTCTGGATGATGTTCTTGGAGGGATACATCGCCGCACCGCCGACCATCACGGTCTTCTCCGCGGCGCGCGCCGGCGCAACGAAGGTCGAGGTGAGGGCGAGTGCGCCGAAGGCAACCGCCGAGAAAAGTGCAAGACGCTTGGACATGGAAGGTCTCCCGATTGGCGTGACCGGCGTGATGCGCCGGTGGTGACTGGGGTCAACAACGGCGCTTTCGTTGGTTAATGTCAGCGCCGCCGTTGCCCGATCTACGGGAGGCTTTCGCAGTCGGTTTCCGAAAATAATTCTTTGTGATGGATGAAACTGCCGGCGATGCCGTGCGTAGCTGCACGTTTTCTCTGGGCCGTGTAGCAACATCGTCATTGCGAGCGCAGCGAAGCAATCCATTCCCGCTGCTTGCTGAGGCACGGATTGCTTCGTCGCTAGCGCTCCTCGCAATGACGGGTTAATCCCTGCTCGTCGGCGTTTGAATAAACCCGCGATTATGGGTCGGGCTGATCAGGATTTCGTTCATGCACACCCGCGGCGGCATGCTGGCGACGAACGCGATGGTGCGGCCGAGATCCTCGGGCTGCAGCATCTTCGCCTGCTCCTCCTCGCTCGGCACCACTGGGCGCAGCTTCAGGATCGGTGTTGCCACTTCGCCCGGCGAGAGACAGCAGGCGCGCAACCCGTTGACGCATTCATCCATGTTGAAGGAGTGGGTCAACGCCAGCACCGCATGCTTGGTCGTGGTGTAGGCCGGGCCCGGCATTTTCGAGACATGACGTCCGGCCCAGGAGGCGACATTGATGATGCAGCCGTCCTTCTGCTTGCGCATCGCCGGCAGCACCGCGCGCATGCAATAGAGCACACCGTTGAGATTGATATCGACGAGCTGGTTCCAGCCCTCCAGTTCCATGTCGGCCCAGTGCCGCTTCGGCACGTTCACCCCGGCGCTGTTGACGAGGAGATCGATGCGGCCGTATTTGGCGACGATCTGATCGGCGGCCTTCTGGACATCGGCAGCCTTGCTGACATCGAGAGGAACGGCTTCCGCATCGCCGCCGTCCTTCTTGATCCTGGCGACCACCTGATCGAGCGCATCCTTGCGGCGGCCCGAGACCACGACCGTCCAGCCATCCCCGGCGAGCGCAATGGCGCCGGCCTCTCCAATGCCAGTGCCCCCGCCGGTGACCCAGGCCACGCGTTTTCTCTCCCTTGTCATCCAACTGTCTCCGTTGCTTTTTTGGGGATGTTCTTGCTAATGCAGCCTCAATTCCGGCCAGCGCCCCTTGATGGAATTGTTGCATGAACACGACTGCCAACGCCAACCTGTTTTCACGTCTGTTTGACGGGCTCGACGATCCCAAGCGCCTTGCGATCGAGACCCATGACGGCGAACGCATCACCTACGGCGATCTGATCGCGCGCGCCGGTAGGACCGCGAATGTCCTGGTGGAGCGCGGCGTCAAGGTCGGCGACCGCGTCGCGGCGCAGACCGAGAAATCTGTCGCAGGGCTGGTGCTTTATCTCGCAACCGTCCGCGTCGGCGCGATCTTCCTTCCGCTCAACACCGCCTATACGCTGAACGAGCTGGATTACTTCATCACCGACGCCGAGCCGACGGTGGTGGTATGCGACCCTTCGAAGGCGGAAGGCATCAAGGCGATCGCGGCGAAGGTGAACGCCAAGGTCGAGACGCTGGATTCCCATGGCAAGGGATCGCTGACGGACGCGGCTGCGAAGGCGAAATCGGACTTCGCGACCGTCGCGCGCAGCAACGACGATCTCGCCGCGATCCTCTACACCTCAGGCACGACCGGCCGCTCCAAGGGCGCGATGCTCTCCCACGACAATCTCGCGTCGAACTCCTTGAGCCTCGTCGGCTACTGGCGCTTCACCGACAAGGACGTGTTGATCCACGCGCTGCCGATCTACCACACGCACGGCCTGTTCGTGGGGAGCAACGTCACGCTGTTTGCGCGCGCCTCGATGATCTTCCTGCCGAAATTCGACCCGGACCTGATCATCAAGCTGATGGCCCGCGCTACTGTCTTGATGGGCGTGCCGACCTTCTACACGCGCCTCCTGCAAAATCCGGCATTGTCGCGCGAGACGACGAAGCACATGCGCCTGTTCGTTTCGGGCTCAGCGCCGCTTCTCGCCGACACCCACCGCGAATGGGCGGCGCGCACGGGACACGCCGTGCTCGAACGCTACGGCATGACCGAGACCAACATGAACACCTCCAACCCCTATGACGGCGACCGCGTTCCCGGCGCGGTCGGCCATGCGCTGCCCGGCGTCTCCGTGCGTGTCAGCGATCCCGAGACCGGCAAGGTGCTGGCGCCGGAGACCATCGGCATGATCGAGGTCAAGGGTCCGAACGTGTTCAAGGGCTATTGGCGGATGCCGGAAAAGACCAGGTCGGAGTTCCGCGACGACGGCTTCTTCATCACGGGCGATCTCGGCAAGATCGACAACAAGGGCTATGTCCATATTGTCGGCCGCGGCAAGGATCTCGTGATCTCCGGCGGCTTCAACGTCTACCCGAAGGAGATCGAGAGCGAGATCGACGCCATGCCGGGCGTCGTCGAATCCGCGGTCATCGGCGTGCCGCACTCGGATTTCGGCGAGGGCGTCACCGCGGTCGTCGTCCGCAGCAGGGGCGCCGACATCAACGAAGCCTCTGTCTTGAAAGCACTCGACGGGCGTCTGGCAAAATTCAAGATGCCCAAGCGCGTCTTCATCGTCGACGAATTGCCGCGCAATACCATGGGCAAGGTGCAGAAGAATATTTTGCGGGATACGTACAAGGATATTTACACCAAGTCATAGGGCGTCGCGAAGGCGGCGGATCGGAGATCATGGACCGGGAGCAAGCCGCCGAAATTCATCGGCATTTGCAGCGCGCCGCGAACGCGATCCGGCGCGCGGAAAGACTGGCGTTGGACCTCAGCCAGGACGATCGGCGGGCCTTTGCCGAACCTCTCGGAAACATAGTTACGGCACTGCATTTCGAATTGCTGCAGGCAATCTATCGTCGATTTCCCGACCTGAGGCCGCCATCCAGGGAAAAAGCACGCATCAACAGCAAGCTGACGTGGGACAAGGTTCGCCTGCCACCGCCTGTCACGGTGCTGGATTTCGACAGAGCCATTCTCTCGACTATCAGTCCGCAATGGCGCAAGACCGCCAGGATCGTCGGCACGGTGTCTGAACAATACGGAAAGCTTGGCATAGACCTTGACCCCGCGATCGTTGCCGCGCGCCTGATGACGATGGTCGATTCCGGTCTCCTCGAAGCCGCCGGCGATCTCCGCATGTGGCGCTTCAGCGAAGTGCGACTGAAGGATTGAGACCGCATCACTGCCCGCTGATCAGGCTGGTCACAAACCTGCCGCCCACGATGAAGAGATAAAGGCCGAAGGCGATTTCCAGCATGCGCTTCGAGAGGGCATGCGCAGCCCTCACCCCGAGCGGCGCGGTCCAAAGGCTCATCGGCATCACAAGAAGCGCGCCAATCAGCGAGACATAGCCCAGCGCAAGCGGCGCCTGCAGTGCGGTCACCGTGGGGAAACGTGCGGCCACCGGCCAGCCGGCATAGACATAGCCGAGCGCGCCGGGAATCGAGATCAGCACGGCGAGCGCGGAGGAGGTAGCGACCGCCTGGTGGATCGACCGGTTGTAGAAAGTCATCAGCAGGTTCGAGAACAAGCCGCCGCCGATACCCATCAGGGTCGAGAGCAGGCCCACGACAAAGCCGTAGACACGCATCAGAAATCCCTTCGGCATGTCCTCGCCCAGATTCCAGCCCTCACGCGCGAACCAGAGCCTGAACGTTGCCGACCAAGCGACGGCGACGAAGACGTATTTGAACAGGCGCTCCGGCGCATAGCGCGCGATGACGCTGCCGGTGATCACGCCGATCAGGATCGTCAGCCACCAGGTTTTGAGGGTCGCCATATCGACCGCGCCGCGCAGGTAATGGGCACGAGCCGACCGGATCGAGGTCGGGATGATCACCGCAAGCGACGTACCGATGCAGAGCGGCATTCGCACCTCGACCGGCACGCCGGCAAGCCCAAAGCATTCGTAGAACACCGGCACCAGGACGGCGCCGCCGCCGATCCCGAACAGGCCGGCCAGGAAGCCTGACAGGGCGCCGACCGCGATCGAGAGCAGGGCAAGCTCCACCAGCTCCCTCACGTCGAGCCCGGCGACCGTCATCGCTGTTTTCCAATCCGGAATAAAGCGTTCTTGAATCGTGCTTCAGGTATACCAGCGAGCCGCATGCGAGCGGCCGTTGTCAACGCCCGCCTTTGCAAGGCTCCCGTGTAGTTGTGAACTGCCATTCGGAATTGCAGAGATTCGGCGTTGCGCTGGGTGATTCGACTCCGTAAATAGGTCTCGACTTGACCGCGATCCCCGACCGACCCGCCCAGGTCCGCAACTCGAAGCCGCAAATGACCGCCAGGATCGAACGACCTCTCTCACCACACCTTTCGACCTATCGCTGGACGCTGACGATGATGCTTTCCATCGTCCATCGCGCCACCGGAATGGCGCTGTATTTCGGCACCCTGCTGCTCGCCTGGTGGCTGATCTCGGCGGCGTCCGGCCCGACGGCCTACGCGAATGTGCAGGCGTTTACCTCGAGCTTCATCGGCCGGCTCATCGTGTTCGGCTACACCTGGGCGCTGCTGCATCATCTCTTGAGCGGCATCCGCCATTTCGTCTGGGACCTCGGTTACGGCTTCAAGGCCAATGAGCGGGAGGCGCTGACCTGGGGCGCGCTGATCGGCGGCATCTCGCTGACTGTGCTGGTCTGGATCGCGGCCTATGCGATCGGAGGCGGCCGATGAGCGCGGAAGAAACCCACGGCACGCCCTCGATGCGCACGCCGCTCGGCCGGGTCCGCAACCTCGGAGCCTCGCATTCCGGCACTGGCGATTTCTGGCGCCAGCGGCTCACGGCGGTGGCGATGACGCTGCTGATCGTCCCGGTGCTGGTCATCATCATGATGCTGATCGGCCGCAACCAGGCTGGCGCGGCCCAAATTCTCGGCTCGATGCCGATCGCGGTGATCCTGATTCTCTTCATCATCGCCTCGACCTGGCACATGAAGATCGGCATGCAGGTCGTGATCGAGGACTATGTGCACAACGAAAAGCTGAAGCTCGCTTCGATCATGGCCAACAACTTCTTCTCGTTTGCGGTGGCGCTGGCCTCGATCTACGCCATCCTGAAATTGTCATCGGGAGTTTGACCCATGGCCAGCGACGGCAACGGCAAGGCCACCAACGGCGCGAGCCCGGCGACCAACGGCAAGGCCTATCCGATCGAGGACCATACCTACGACGTCGTCGTGGTCGGCGCCGGCGGCGCCGGCCTGCGCGCCGTGGTCGGCTGCAGCGAAGCGGGCCTGCGCACCGCCTGCATCACCAAGGTGTTTCCGACGCGTTCGCACACGGTTGCAGCCCAGGGCGGCATTTCCGCCTCGCTCGGCAACATGCATCCCGACGACTGGCGCTGGCACATGTACGACACCGTCAAGGGGTCGGACTGGCTCGGCGACCAGGACGCGATCGAATATATGGTGCGCAACGCGCCCGAGGCCGTCTACGAATTGGAGCATTGGGGCGTGCCGTTCTCGCGCACCGAGGACGGCAAGATCTATCAGCGGCCGTTCGGCGGCATGACCCTGGACTTCGGCAAGGGCCAGGCGCAGCGCACCTGTGCCGCCGCCGACCGCACCGGCCACGCCATGCTGCACACGATGTACGGCCAGGCGCTGCGCCACTCCGCCGAGTTCTACATCGAGTTCTTCGCCATCGACCTGATCATGGACGATCAGGGCTCCTGCCGCGGCGTGATCGCACTCAACCTCGATGACGGCACGCTGCACCGCTTCCGCGCGCAGACCACGATTCTCGCGACCGGCGGCTATGGCCGCATCTACTATTCCTGCACGGGCGCCCACACCCAGACTGGAGATGGCAGCGCGATGGCGCTGCGCGCTGGCCTGCCGCTGCAGGACATGGAGTTCGTCCAGTTCCACCCGACCGGCATCTACGGCGCCGGCTGCCTTGTCACCGAGGGCGCACGCGGCGAAGGCGGCTATCTCGTCAATTCCGAGGGCGAGCGTTTTATGGAGCGCTACGCGCCGTCGGCCAAGGACCTCGCCTCCCGCGACGTGGTCTCGCGCGCGATGACGGTCGAAATCCGCGAAGGCCGCGGCGTTGGCAAGAAGAAAGACCACATCTTCCTGCACCTCGACCATCTCGATCCGAAAATCCTGCACGAGCGCCTGCCCGGCATTTCCGAATCAGCGCGCATCTTCGCCAATGTCGACGTGACCCGCGAACCGATCCCGATCGTGCCGACCGCGCACTACAACATGGGTGGCATTCCCACCAACCATCATGGCGAAGCCCTGACCAAGAAAAACGGTGACGACGACTTCGTCGTGCCCGGCCTGATGGCGGTAGGCGAAGCGGCCTGCGTTTCGGTGCATGGCGCCAACCGGCTCGGCTCCAATTCGCTGATCGACCTCGTGGTGTTTGGCCGCGCCGCAGCGGTGCGTTGCGCGGAAAAGCTGACGCCGAACGGCAAGCAGCCGGATCTGCCAAAGGATTCGGCGGAGAAGGCGCTCGGCCGGCTCGACCGATTCCGCCACGCCTCCGGCAGCACCCCGACCGCGAAGCTGCGCGACAGCATGCAGCATGTGATGCAGAACAATTGCGCCGTGTTCCGCACCGGCGAGGTCCTGCAGGAGGGCCACAACTTGATCCACAAGGTCCACGGCGGGATTTCCGATATTTCGGTATCCGACCGTTCGCTGATCTGGAACTCGGACCTGGTCGAGACGCTGGAGTTCGACAATCTGATCGTACAAGCGGTCGTCACCATGGACTCCGCCGCGAATCGCACTGAAAGCCGCGGCGCGCATGCGCGCGAGGATTTTCCGGAACGCGATGACAAGAACTGGATGAAGCACACGCTGGCGTGGATCGACGCGAGCGGCAAGACCACGATCGATTATCGTCCGGTGCACGATTACACCATGACCAACGACGTTCAGTACATCCCGCCGAAGGCGCGCGTGTACTAAGAGGCAATCCCACGATGGCTGAATTCGCACTTCCGAAAAATTCGAAGATCACCGGCGGCAAGGTCTGGCCAAAGCCGCAGGGCGCGACCGAGACGCGCGAATTCAAGATCTATCGCTGGAATCCGGACGACGGCAAAAATCCCAGCACCGATACCTATTATGTCGACACCAATGATTGCGGCCCGATGGTGCTGGACGGGCTGATCTGGATCAAGAACCACATCGATCCGACGCTGACCTTCCGCCGCTCCTGCCGCGAGGGCGTCTGCGGCTCCTGCGCCATGAACATCGATGGCCAGAACACGCTCGCCTGCACCAAGTCGATGCATGACGTCAAAGACGGCCCGGTGAAGATCAACCCGCTGCCGCACCAGCCCGTCGTGAAGGATCTGGTGCCCGACCTCACCAATTTCTACGCGCAATATGCCTCGATCGAGCCGTGGCTGAAGACCACTTCGCCGACGCCGCAGAAGGAATGGAAGCAAAGCCACGAGGACCGCGCGAAGCTCGACGGCCTCTATGAGTGCATCCTTTGCGCCTGCTGCTCGACCTCCTGCCCGAGCTACTGGTGGAACAGCGACCGCTATCTGGGCCCGGCGGCCCTGCTGCAGGCCAACCGCTGGGTCAAGGATTCACGCGACGAGGCCACTGGCGAGCGACTCGACAATCTCGAGGACCCGTTCCGGCTCTATCGCTGCCACACCATCATGAACTGCGCCAAGGCCTGCCCGAAGGGCCTCAATCCGGCCGAGGCCATCGCCGAGCTGAAGCTGAAGCTGGTCGAACGGCAGATATAAGGCCTGTCGGCACCGCCGCGTTCGTGTTGGTTCCTCCTCGCGCCTGGTGTCAGATCGCGCCGGCGGTGATGGGGCCGCACATTGTCCGCGCACCTCTTCCTTGTTTTCCCGGCCTGACCCGATCGGGCCTCCGTTTGCTCGCCCGAGAAAACCGGCTATGCATGCGGCCGCTTCGCCCGCGTCGTCTGAGGATAGACGTTTGATCCGCGACAACGATCCCTCATCCGCGCCGTTCGGCGCGTTTGCGCCGAACGCGGCGCAGGCTGCGATCATTCGGCTCGCGCATCGCTCGCGGCTGAAGCGTGGCGCGTTTCGCCCGATGCTGTCGCGGCTCTTGAATCTCTTGCGCGCCGGTCCGGTCGACGTCGCCTATCAAGGCGCATCGTTCCGCTTCTACCATCAGGCCAGCGCCACCGAGCGCGGCGCGCTGTTCAATCCCGATTACAATCTCGAAGAGCTCGACTTTTTGCGCGCCAACGTGCCCACAGGCGGCGTGTTCGTCGACATCGGCGCCAATGTCGGCACCTACGCGCTTGTGCTGGCGCGCCATGTCGGCGCAAGCGGCAAGGTGATCGCGGTCGAGCCGCATCCGGTCACGTTCGCGCGGCTCAAGTTCAACAACAACGCCTCAGGCTGCACGCAGACCAGGCTCGTCGCCGCAGCCGCAGGCCCCGTCGACGGCGAGCTGATGATCGAGACGGATGGCGACAATCTCGGCGCCAGTCATATCATCACCGGCGCCGCTACGGCGCAGGCGATCAAGGTGCCTTCGCTGCGGCTGCAGCGCATCCTCGATGAGGCCGGCGTCAGGAATGTCGATGCGCTGAAGATCGACGTTGAAGGCTTTGAGGATCGCGTGCTGACCGGATTCTTCCAGGAAGCGCCGCCATCGCTGTGGCCGCGCGCGGTGGTGATCGAGCATCTCTCGCGCGACGAATGGCAACAGGACTGCATCGCCGACATGATGGCGCGCGGCTATCGCGAGGCCAAAAAAACCCGCAGCAACAGTTTTCTGCTGCGCGACTGACGTCCCGAATGGAACAAAGCATCATCGGCACCGTTATCGGGCTTCACCGAACGGAGTTGCGAAAGCGATGCCGATCCGATCACCCGCATCCCCTTGATGAGGATCCACCGGACTATTCGCAACCCGACACACCACGATAAGCGCGGATCGAGACAACGGGCTGAATACACCATGAACAATGGCGTATTCGGATGCTGCGTCATGAGAAATATATACGAATCAGCCTTTTAACCCCGCCACAATCCGGCCTAACGCTTGGTTGTTGATCGCCAGCCTTCAGAACCTTCCTTCCGGGATTGAGATCATCATGACAAAACTCCGCCTCGTGCTGCTTGCCACGACCGCTCTTACAGCGATGCAATTTGCAAGCTCCGTGTCGCATGCGCAAAGCGCCCCGATGGTCGTAGCCCAGGCCAAGGAAGAACTTGGTCCCGACGGCAAGCCCAAGCATCCGCAGCAGCAGCCGCCCGCGAAGGGCGCCCCGCCCGCCAAACAGGCGCCGACGCCTCCTCCGGCGGCCAAGCAGCCTCCGCCTCCACCCAAGCCGGCTGCGCCGCCTGCACCTCCGCGTCCGGCCGCTCCGCCTCCGCCGCCCGCAGCTCCGCGTCCAGCCGTGCCTCCGCCGCCACATGTCACGCCGCCGGCCGCGCCTCCGCGTCCGGCTGCGCCGACGCCCCCGCCACCAGCGGCCAAGCCAGTCACTCCGCCTCCGCCGCCAACCTCCAGGCCTGCGGCTCCCCCGCCACCGGCAGCAGCGCCGCATACACTGCCACCGGCTGGTGGCCTGCAGCGCGAGGAGCGTCGTCCAGGCACGCTTCCGCCCGGCACACCACCGCAGCACGCGCTTCCGGGCGCGCCCCCGACGGCTGCGCCGACCACCCGGCCCGCGCCTGCACCCGCTGCGCCGCCGCCACCATCGGCTCGGCCCGGCGCAACCCCGCCACCGCCGCCGCCAAGTGCCGCGCCAGCCGTCAGGCCGGCGACGCCGACCCCAGGGGCGACCACGCCACCGCTCGCGCGGCCCGGCGCAACCCCGCTACCGTCGCCATCAAGCGCCGCGCCACTGGTTCGGCCTGCCACGCCTACCCCGGGAGCAACCACGCCCTCGCCCGTGCGGCCCGGCGCAACTCCGCCAGCGCCGCCCTCAAGTGCTGCGCCAGCCGTCAGGCCGGCGACGCCGGCCCCGGGAGCAAGCACGCCACCGCCGCATGCCGCGGCGCCCAGCGTCGTGCCCGGCTCTCCCAGCTCCGCGCCACCGCCCGGCCGGGCGCAAAACGCTCCCCCGACGGTTGCGCCCGCGTTCCAGCGCGCGCCTGCAGTCGCTGCGCCGCTTCCGGCGATCCCGCCGCCGGCCGCGGCGACGCTGAAGCCGATCGCCCCGAACGCTGCGCCCCAGGGGCCGCAGCGCATCGAGGACTTCCGCGCCCAGCGTCGCGAGGTCCAGGAAGGAGGCCGCACCGTCATCATGGAGCCAGGCCGCCTCATCATCCGCGATCCGAGCGGGCAGGAATTCGTCCGTCACGAGGAGATGGATCGCTTCCGCTATGGTGCACGAGACATCCGCACCGAGGAGGTCGGCGGCGAAAACCGCACCATCGTGATCCGCCCCGATGGCTCGGAGATCATCACGGTCACCGGACGCGACGGTGAGTTGCTCCGGCGTATCCGGCGCGACCGCGAAGGCCGCGAGATCATCATCATCGACAACACCTATCGGGATCCGCGCGCCGTCGGCGGCTTCTATATCGACCTGCCGCCGCCGGTCGTGCGCATCCCCTACGACCACTACATCGTCGATGCCTCCGACGCGCCGCCGGAGCTGATCTACGACACCATGATGGCGCCACCGGTGGATCGCATCGAGCGGCGTTACTCGCTCGATGAAATCCGCTACAGCCCGAATGTGCGGATGTTGATGCCGAGCATCGACGTCAACACCATCAACTTCGATATCGGCTCGTGGGAGATTTCGCCCGACCAGGCCGCGAAGCTGCAGGTGATCGCCGATGGCCTCAACCGCGCCATCCAGCGCAACCCGCGCGAGGTGTTCCTGATCGAAGGCCACACCGATGCGACCGGCAACGATACCGATAATCTGTCGCTGTCGGACCGGCGCGCGGAAGCGGCGGCCGAATTGCTGACCCAGCAGTTCGGGGTACCCGCCGAGAACCTGACCTCGCAGGGTTATGGCTCACAATATCTGAAGGAGCAGACGAGCGGGCCGAGCCGCATCAATCGGCGCGTCACCGTCCGCCGCATCACGCCGCTGCTCAACGGCAGCAACGCGTCGCTGCCGCCGCCCCCGCCCGGCTACGCGCCGCGGCGATGAGGCGAAGCGGATCACGAAAAGCAAATGGCCGGGAGCGATCCCGGCTATTTTTGTTTTCTTCGTCATTGCGAGGAGCGTTAGCGACGAAGCAATCCAGACTATCTCCGCGATAGAAGTGTGGATTGCTTCGCGGAGCCTGTCATCGGGCGCGCATTCGCGCGACCCGTTGGCTCGCAATGACGAATGACAGATCGTAGGGTGGGCAAAGCGAAGCGTGCCCACCACTTCGGTTCGCCGCAAGAAATGGCGGGCACGGCGCTGCGCGCCTTTGCCCACCCTACGAATTCACCCGCGCACTCAGTCCTTGTCGCTATCGAGCTGGAAGATGTCCGCACCTTCCCCTTTCGACAGCAGGCCCGTGTCTGCGTAGAGATTGAGCTTGGCTCTTGTGTCGGCGATGTCGAGATTGCGCATGGTGAGCTGGCCGATACGGTCAGCCGGCGTGAACGCCGCATCTTCCACCTTCTCCATGGAGAGCCGCTCCGGCTGGTAGGTCAGGTTGGGACTCTCGGTATCCAGGATCGAGTAGTCGTTGCCGCGGCGCAGTTCGAGCGTCACCTCGCCGGTGACGGCGCGAGCCACCCAGCGCTGGGCGGTTTCGCGCAGCATCAGGGCTTGAGAATCGAACCATCGACCCTGGTAGAGCAAGCGGCCAAGACGCATGCCGCTGATCCGGTATTGCTCGATGGTGTCCTCGTTGTGGATGCCGGTGACCAGGCGCTCGTAGGCGATGTGCAGCAGCGCCATGCCGGGAGCTTCGTAGATGCCGCGGCTCTTTGCCTCGATGATCCGGTTCTCGATCTGGTCGCTCATGCCAAGACCATGACGACCGCCGATGGCGTTGGCGGCGAGGAACAGCGCCACCGGATCGGCGAACCTCTCACCGTTCAGCGCGACAGGCTGGCCCTCCTCAAATCGCACGACGACCTTCTCGGCCTTCACGGTACACTCGTCGCGCCAGAACGGCACGCCCATGATCGGATTGACGATTGTGATGCCGCTGTCGAGCCGCTCGAGATCCTTGGCCTCGTGGGTCGCACCGAGAATGTTGCTGTCGGTGGAATACGCCTTCTCGGCGCTCATCTTGTAGGCGAAGCCATTGGCGGTCATGAACGCCGACATTTCCGCGCGGCCGCCCAGCTCGTCGATGAACTGCTGGTCGAGCCAGGGCTTGTAGATCCTTAAGTTCGGATTGGTCAAAAGGCCGTAGCGATAGAACCGCTCAATGTCGTTGCCCTTGTAAGTTGACCCATCGCCCCAGATGTTGACGCCGTCCTCCTTCATGGCCGACACCAGCATGGTGCCGGTCACCGCGCGGCCCAGCGGCGTGGTGTTGAAGTACGCGATACCGCCAGTAGAGATGTGGAAGGCGCCGGATTGGATGGCCGCAATGCCCTCGTGGACCAATTGCGTGCGGCAATCCACAAGCCGGGCCTGCTCGGCGCCGAAGTCGCGCGCCTTGCGCGGGATCTCGTTGTAGTCGGCCTCGTCAGGTTGCCCGAGGTTCGCGGTGTAGGCAAAGACGCGGGCGCCCTTCTTCTTCATCCACAACAGCGCCGCGCTGGTGTCGAGGCCGCCCGAGAAAGCGATACCGACTTTTTCGCCCTTGGGCAGGCTTTTCAAGATCGTAGTCATCAAACGTCCAATCGGTCGAAATGGCTGATTTTGATGGCGCGAATATCAAATTTCGCAGCCGTGGGCACGCGTTTAATAGCAGCTTGCCTGATGACGCCGCTCAAGCCGATGGCGCCGGGCCGACGTCCCGCCCCAGCCAGCGCTGGCGGAGGCGGTAGCCGGGCCAGGCCAGGCGCGTCAGCGCGGCATCGATCCGCTCATCCGACAAGCGGGTGCGTCGCCAGCGATAGATCAAGCCATAAGCGAGCCAGATCACCACGAAGGTGACGATGCCGGCAGCCGCGACATCGGTGAAGAAGTGCCCGCCGAACGCCATGCGGAGCACGCCCGTCACGACGCCGAACAGCGTCGCGGCGGCATAGGCCAGCGGGCGCCAGGCCGGCGGCGCCAGTGCAGCCGGGGCATAGGTCCAGAATGCGGTCGCGCCTTCACCGGAGAAGAACGAGCAGTTCCAGGGGCAGCCGCCGCGGGGATCCCACCACGGCACGAAATCCAGCGCCTGAAACTGGCCGTTGTTGAACTGGCTGACCACGACCGGACGCGGCCGGCCCCAATGGCTCTTGAATATGAAATTGGAGAGCACGCCGGCCGAGAGCGCCAGCGTCAACAACAGGAAGATGATCGCGCGCCCCGACACCAGCAGCGGCTTGTCCGGCCGGATGAGCTTGATCAGGAGTGCCGCGATCGCCGGCACCGCCAGCGCCCAGGCGATCGACATCGAGCCGTAGCGCGCCAGCACTGCCCAATGGTCGAATTTCAGCGGAAAGCTTCGCGTCTGCGGGTCGTAGAGCAGCGCTGCGAGTTTCAAGTCGAGTTCGGGATAGACCCCGAACACAACGCCGATGACGAGCGCAAGCGACAGCGCGATGAAGAGGCCGGTCCGGTTCATGGCGCGGGGTTTAGCGGAGCGGACGAGGTCTGGAAAGGCCACTTCACTGCGACAGCGGGCGCTACTGCGAGGGCATCGGCGGCGGGGGTCGCGGCGGGCGGCGGGGCTCGCGCCAGGCCCCCGCGGTGCGGCCCGCGATCATCCAGTAGACGAGGCCGGCGACAATGCCCGCACCCGTCATGATTTCGAGGTGGCGGTGGACGATGCCGTTGAACTGCCAGGTGTCGGTATCAAACGGCACGAGGCTGAGGTAGCAGGCGGCTCCCACCACGGCGCCGCCGATCGCGTAAGCCAGCGCGCCGCGGATCGAGAAGGCTTCGGTGATCAGCGCGATGATGACCGCCGGCAATAGCGCAAAGCCGGAGATGAAGATGAAGCCAAAGCCGACCAGGATCTGGAAGACGCCTTCATCGGCGGGGCCGGCACCGAGATTGCTGAACTCCGGAAACATGATCGCGATGACCACGATCATCCCCGCCACCAGGCTGGCGGCGAGAAAGCCGAACGCAATCACAAACAGGCGGACGATCAGCGCCATTTAATCGGTCATTGCCATGGCGCGCAGCGCCTGCCGCTCGCGGGCCGACAACTTCTCGGTCTCCGATTTCAATTGTCCGCAGGCGGCGAGGATGTCGCGGCCGCGCGGCGTGCGTACCGGCGAGGAATAGCCGGCGTTGAAGATATATTCGGAGAACTTTTCGATTTGATCCCAGTCCGAGCATTCGTAGCGCGTGCCCGGCCAGGGGTTGAACGGAATGAGGTTGATCTTGGCCGGAATGCCCTTGAGCAGCTTCACCAGGAGCTTGGCGTCATCGAGTGAATCGTTGACGCCCTTCAACATCACATATTCGAAGGTGATGCGGCGCGCGTTCGATGCGCCGGGGTAGTCGCGGCAGGACTGCAGCAATTCGGCAATCGGATATTTGCGGTTGAGCGGCACCAGCTCGTTGCGCAGTTCGTCGCGAACCGCATGCAGCGAGATCGCGAGCATCACGCCGATCTCTTCCCCGGTGCGGATGATGTTCGGCACCACGCCCGAGGTCGACAGCGTGATGCGGCGGCGCGAGATGCCGATGCCCTCATTGTCCGAAACGATGAGGAGCGCATCACGCACGGCGTCGAAATTGTAGAGCGGCTCGCCCATGCCCATCATCACGACGTTGGTGACAAGGCGCGTGCCGTTCTCGCGGTCGGCCCAATCATTCAGCCGGTCGCGCGCCACCATCACCTGGCCGACAATCTCGCCGGCGGTAAGGTTGCGCACCAGCCGCTGGGTGCCGGTGTGGCAGAACGTGCAATTCAGCGTGCAGCCGACCTGGGAGGAGACGCAGAGCGTGCCGCGATCGGTCTCGGGGATGTAGACGCACTCCACCTCATGCGGCTTCTCGACGTTGTCGCCGCTCGGCAGGCGCAGCAGCCATTTGCGGGTGCCGTCATTGGAAATCTGCTCGGCTACGACTTCGGGCCGGTCGACGGTAAAATGCTCCGCGAGTTTTGCGCGCGTATCCTTCGATACGCTCGTCATCGCGTCGAAGCTTGAGGCGCCGCGGAAATAGATCCAGTGCCAGAGTTGCTGCACGCGCATCTTGCGCTGGGCGGGCGCAACGCCAAGGCTGCCCAGCCGCTCGGAGAGCTCGGCGCGCGACAGTCCAATCAGCGAGGGCTTTGCCGGCGGCACATAGGCCTCGACGGCAGTCTTCTCCACGAGCGCGGCGCCGCGGGTGGAGGCCTCGGCCGGGTCGGTCAGGGTGTCGGTCATGGCCATCAAATAGGCCTTCCGGCGCGGGCTGGAAAGCCGTGAAATCTGTCCGTTTTGAGTAAAAAGGGCCCGCCTAGCGCCTGCAATCCTGCGCGATCCGATCGAGCGCCTGGGACAGACCCTTCATCGAGAAGGTGTCGGTCGTCTCCGTGCCCTTGGCCGAGACGCCCTTGACGATGGCGTCCGGCGCGCGGCGCATGGCCTGGACCATCTGCCCCTCCTCGGCCGCGTTCTTGATCCAGAGGCCATCGCCCTGGGTGTACATCGCGTAGGACGCACCGCCCACTTCGAGCGTCGATTCCGAGCCCGGCTTCAGCGCATAGCCGATCATGACCGAGACTTCGTTGATGACCTTCTCGGCCGGGCGCGTGGAGACGAAGGCATAGGCCGGGTCGCGCGGCCGGTTGGGCGGATTGGTTTTCGAAGAGGTGGGCTTGGCCAGCGCAAAGCAGACACGCTTGCCGTTCGGCGTCGCCGTGTAGGCGCCCCACGTCCCGAACTGGCCGATCAGCATGGGTTCGGCGCCGCCCGCGGCCGCTGGCTTGGCCGACTCCTTCTTGCTCTTGGTGGTGGCGGCCGGCTTCGCTGCGGTGCTCTTGGCCGCCGGCTTCGGCGGCGCAGCCGGCGTCTGCGCAAGGCTAGCCGCCCCGCACGAGAGCGCACCCGCCACGATCAGAGGTGTCAGCAGCCGCCGAAAGAACATGATGAGGTCTGGTTCCCCTATCATTGTGACTGGAAGATGGCCTCACATCGGGCGGTCACACGACGAGAGCCATAGCCGGGAAACGCTGATTTGGGAAGGCGCAGGTCGGTCCAGACTCACACCTTCGCGCGCGCCGCACGCTGCTGCTCCCACTGCGCCTCGCTCCATTGCAAGAGATCCTCCGCGCCGGATGTACGCAAATGCGCGCCGCCATCCTGGATGACCATCTCGCCATTGATGTAGCCGGCCGCGTCCGAAATCAGAAAGCTTGCGAGATTGGCGAGCTCAGAATGCTCGCCGGCGCGGCCGAGCGGATTGCGCGAAGCCCAGCCTTGGTCGCGGCCCTCAGGCCGGAGCTGGCCGGTGGCGCCCGGCGTCGGAAACGCGCCGGGTGCGATCGCTACCGTGCGGACGCCCTTCGCTCCCCATTCGACCGCAAGACTTTTTGTCATCGCGAGAACTGCGCTCTTGGCCATCGCCGACGGCACGGTGAAGGCGCGGCCGGTGATCGTCGAGGTCGAGAGGATGGAGAGCACCACGCCCTTGTGCCTGCCTTCGATCCAGCGCTTGCCGGCGGCGAGCGTGCAATACATCGTGCCATGCAGCGTCGGCGCCAGGATCGCATCCGCGGCACGAAACGACAGATGCTCGGTCTGCGCGATGAAGGTTGCCGCCGCGTTGTTGACGAGCACGTCGATCGGCGCCTCGCGCCAGATCGCATCCATCATTGCGTCGACCGCAGCGCCATCGCGGATGTCGCATCTCGCTGCCGTGACCTTGCCGCCCTGCTTCTCGCGCATGTCGGCGGCGGTCACCTCCAACAGCTCAAGCCTGCGTCCGCAGATGATGAGCTCGGCGCCAAGCTCCAGAAAGCGGCGTCCCATCGCGGCTCCAAGCCCCGAGCCGCCGCCGGTCACCAGAATCCGCTTCCCCTTCAACAGGCCTTTTTCAAACATCGTTTGATTCCTCCCAATGCAGCGCGCCGTATTGTCGACGCCCTTCAAATCCGGCATGGAGTATTCAGTTTCCCCTGTCCGTCCGAAACCAGGTCAAGTCCATGAAAGCCATTCTCTGCTCGCAATATTGCCAACCCGACGATCTCGTGCTGGCCGACGTCCCCGACCCCGTAGCGGGGCCCGGCGAAGCCGTGATCGCGATCAAGGCTGCGGCGCTGAATTTCTTCGACCTTCTGATGATCCAGGGCAAGTACCAGATCAAGCCGCCCTTCCCGTTCTCGCCGGCCGCGGAGATCGCGGGCGTGATCGAGAGCGTCGGCGCCGGCGTCAGCGATCTCAAGGCCGGCGATCGTGTGGTGGCCTCGTGCGGCCATAATGGCGCGCGCGAGAAAATAGCGTTGCCGGTAGCCTCGATCGTGAAGATTCCCGACAATCTCGACTTCGACCGCGCCGCCGGCATCATCATCATCTACGGCACTGCGCTGCATGCGCTGGAGGATCGCGCGAGTCCGAAAGCGGGCGAGACGCTTGCGGTGCTGGGCGCTGCCGGCGGCACTGGACTAGCGGCTTGCGAGCTCGGCAAGCTGATGGGCCTGAAGGTGATCGCCTGCGCTTCGTCCGACGAAAAGCTGGAATTCGCGAGGCAACATGGCGCCGAGCTGACGCTGAACTATGCCACGGAAGATTTGAAGGAAGGCCTGCGCAAGCTCACCGGCGGCAAGGGCGCCGACATCGTGTTCGATCCGGTTGGTGGCGCCTATGCAGAGGCGGCCCTTCGCTCGACCGCTTGGGAAGGTCGCTTCCTGGTGATCGGTTTTGCCGCCGGCGAAATTCCGAAGATGCCGCTCAACCTCGCGCTCCTGAAAGGCTGCGACATCCGCGGCGTGTTCTGGGGCAACTGGGCGCGGCTCAATCCCGAGAAGAATCGCGCCAATCTGGAGAAGCTCGTGAAGTGGACGGCGGAGGGAAAAATCTCGTCCCATGTCGACCGCACCTTCCCACTCGCGCAGACCGCCGATGCCCTCAAAGTGCTCGCCGGGCGCAAGGCGATGGGCAAGGTGATTTTGCATCCGTAAAGAATTGGTTAACGTATTTGAAGCCGCCGCTACCTCTGGATGCGGCGGCTTTTTTCATGCGCTGCGATGATGCAGAAGGCGCGTGTTTGCAGGCACAACTTCAATTCCGGGACGCCACCGCGGCGCCGCAAGCAAGCGAAAATTAACCATAAAAAATCGGGGTGCGTTATCCTGCTACGCCACAATGAAATCAAAATATCCCCCAAATCGCTCCAGTGGAGGCCGCTTTTTGGGCAGAATCCGACGGAGATTCAGCCCTTCAGTAGCGGGGCGATCTTGGCCAACAAAATCAATAAGAAGTTGAAGCCTTGGTTCCCCGATGTTGCGTCACAGTAGTGGGGAACTTCACCATGGTGGAACAACCGAACCGTTATCGGTCCTACGAGCCCGACATCGACGATGCTGAGCAGGACATCGCCGCAGCCAGCTTTCGCCCCCGACCTTACGCATTCGGACGAACCGCTCAGCAAGACGATTATCAATCGCAGGATTCCGTTCCGCTCTTCCTCAGCGATCCCGATAGCGAACCGGATCCCGCGGAATTCGATTACGACATGCACTTGCGCGTGCCGCGACGGTTCTCGATCTCGGCAAAGATTCTGATGGCCACGGTCGCCGCCTCTTCGGTCGCGGTGATGTTCGCGTGGTTCTCCTCTGATGCGATGCGCGATGTTCTGATCAGCGCCAAGGCTTCGATCGCAACCGTGCTTCCCGTTCCGTCCGCCGCTGCGCAGGCCGACGCACCCGCACCCACGCAGCAACTGACGCAGCGCGACGTACAGTTGAAGGATCCCTCGCGCCCGTCGGGTTCCTACAATCAGAGCGCAGGCGCCAATCCAATCCCGCAGCAACAGGTCGCGATGCTGCCCTCGCGCGAGGAAATCTCATCGGCCTATCAGGCCGCGCTGCAGAGCCGCGCACCCGCACCTGTGGCAGCGCCGCAAGCGGCCACGCCGCCGCTCGCCGCCGTATCGCCCGTTGCGGTCGTCCCGCCGGCGCCTGCCCCCGCGCCCGCCGTTCCGCGCATGGATCCGGACGAGCTTGCGACGCTGATGCAGCGCGCCAAGGGCTTTCTGGATACCGGCGACCTTCCTTCCGCGCGGTTGCTGCTTGAGCGCGCCGCCGAGGCGAAGGACGTGAACGCCACGCTGCTCCTGGCGCAGACCTACGATCCCGACGTGCTCGGCACCTCCGACGTGCGCAACATTGTTCCTGAACCCGCGAAGGCCCGCGCCTGGTACCAGAAGGCCGCGCAGCTCGGTTCGGCCGACGCCCAGCGCCGGCTCGCTCAACTGGCAAATTGATTTTTCTTTCACTGGTTTAGGGGACAGCATGCGACGTTTATTTGGAGTGGCACTCGCTGCCATCGTGTTGGCGTGCGGCTTTGCGGCCCGCGCCGAACAGACCGAGTATGATCCGACAAAGGTCAGCGACAGTCTCAGGGCGATCTTCCAGTTCGGCTCGGCCCAGACCAAGCAGGCGCTGAACGCCAATACGGTCACGATCATCACCGGCACCATCGGCGGGACCTATGTGCAGATCGGCGCCGACCTCGCCTCCGTGCTCGATGACGGCAACAAGCTGCGCGTGCTCCCCATCGTCGGCCGCGGCTCGGTGCAGAGCGTCGCCGACATCCTGTTCCTGCAGGGCGTTGATCTCGGCATCGTCCGCGCCGACACGCTGGACTATCTCGAGCGCAAGGGCTTTGCCAAGGACATCAAGAAGCAGTTCACCTATGTGACCAAACTCTACAACGAAGAGATGACGATCATCGCGCCGAAATCGGTGAAGGGCCTGAGGGACCTCCAAGGCAAGAAGGTCAGCGTCGACCTGCCCAATGGCGGCACCTTCGTCACAGCGCTCACGGTCGCCGAACGGATCGGGTTGAAGGCGAACTTCGTCTACATCGAGCAGCGCATTGCTATGGAGAAGCTGAAGGCAGGCCAGATCGACGCCGTGATCGTAGTCGGCGGCAAGCCGTACAAATCGGTTTCGACCTTCAACAATGACGGCCGCTTCCACCTCGTGCGGGTCGACTATGAAAAGCCGCTGCAGGGCGACTATCTGCCGGCGACGCTGACCTCGAAGGATTATCCGAACCTGATTCCCGAAGGCGAGAAGGTCGACACCATCGCGGTGCCTGCGGTGCTCGCGGCCTATAACTGGGCGCCCAACACCGAGCGCTATCGCAAGCTCACGCAATTCGTGGACGCGTTCTTCACGAAATTCCCGACCTTCCAGAAACCGCCCTTCCATCCGAAGTGGAGGGAGACCTCGCTGGCGGCGCCGCTTGCGGGCTGGAACCGTCTGCCCTACGCCCAGCAATGGCTGGACAAGAACAACGTCCAGCCGGTCGCGCGCGCCAAGTTCGATGCGTTCCTGCAAGCCAACCCGCAGGCCACCAAGGGAACGCAATCGGAAGCCGACCGCGATGCGCTGTTCAGGCAATTCCAGACCTGGCAGGCGGATCAGACCGCCAAGGAAAACGCCAGAGCCCAGGCCGCGCCTCCCCGGACCAGACAATAAACAAGCAACAAGCGGCGCGCGCACTCCCGATCAGCCCGGCAGCACCTTTGCCGGGCTGATCGGTCCAAAGATCTCCTGATCGGCGCCGACGCCCTTGAGCGCGTGACGGCCGAATGATCTGGCGGACATGCCGCCGGCCTTCACGAAATCCGATGACAGCAAGAGCTGCTGGCCGAGTTGCCGGCACATCGATTCGATGCGCGCGGTGAGGTTGACTGCAGGTCCAATGACCGTGAAGTCGAGCCGGATGTCGCTGCCGATATTGCCGTACATGACGTCGCCGATATGGAGCGCGAGCCCGTATTCGATGCGCGGCAGGCGCGCTGCCTCGCGCCGTTCATTCTCCGCAGCGAGCGCGGCTTGCGCGCGCCTGGCGGCCGCAAGCGCCCTGGCGCAGGTTCCAGCAGCATCCTCGCGAAGCGGAAAGATCGCGAGCATCGCGTCACCGATGAATTTCAGCACCTCGCCGCCTTCCGCGGTCACCGCATCGCACATCGGCCCGAAATAGGCGTTGAGCAGCTCGATCAGCGCGTCGCGCGTCAGCGCTTCCGACAGCGAGGTAAAGCCGCGCAAATCGCAGAGCCAGATCACCGCGCGGATGGTCTCGCCGCTGCCGCGCTGGATCTGCCCCTCCAGCACGCGGCCGCCCGACTGCTGCCCGACATAGGTGTCAAGCAGTGTGCGCGCGGTGCGACGCAGCGCCTGGACCTCGAGATTGAACGCGACCGCCGGGATCATCGCCTCGAACAGCGAAAACTCGTCGTCGCGGAATCCTCTCGCATTCTTCGTTGCAAGCGAGAGCGCCTTGAAACTTCCGTCGGCGAACGGCACCGCGTAAACGACATAGTCGGTGTAGCCGTCGCGGCGCAGTTCTTCGAGGATCGGGAATTCTCCTTCAGACTTCGGCGCGACAAGATCGAAGCGGCTGGGTCCGCCACCCTCATAAGCGATGCGGATCGGACTGTTCGACATTGTTGCCATGGCGGCCGCGCTGGCGCGATAGAACCGCTCGGTCGTTCCCTTGCCGAGCTCCCACAAGCCGCTGAAGGAAAAGATCTGCGGATGCAGGATCGGCACGCCGGTGGTGACGCGCGCGACATCGACGCCGGCGGCGCGCAGCTCGTTCGCAAACGCCTCCAGAAACTGGTTGGGATCGGCATGCCGGCGCGCATCCGTCATCAGCCAGCGGATCAAGGGATACATCCGATCTCGAACCGCGGGCTCCGGCACGGCGCGCTCAACCTTCCCTGATGCCCCGCTTCAATGCGGCGCGCGCCGCCTCGCGATGGTCTTCGGTGATATGGATTGCGACCAGGCGGATCGCGGTGGCAAGCACCGCCGCATCGTCGGTGTAGCCTAGCACCGGCAGCATGTCGGGGATGAAGTCGAACGGCAGGATGAAATAGGCGATCGCCCCGAGCAGCGCGGCCTGGACATGACGCGGCGTCTGTTTGTCGAACGCGCAGTAATAGGCCGCCAGCAGATCCTCGGTGAACGGCAGTTTCGCCGCCACCTGCTTCAGCTTGATCCAGAAGCGCTTGCGCACGCTTTCGCGATCCTCGGCCAGCCGGTCGGCCGGCTCAAAGCCCGCGCTGAAATCGGATACCATGGCGGTTTCCCTCGGAGGGACGTTGGCCATCGCGCGCGGCAAGCCACCGCGCCGGTCCCAAGCACGAATTGGTGATGGCGGCTGCGACCCGCAAGGCCATCTCAGCCGACGCCGAGCGCCGCGGCAATGGCGTTCATCGACTTGGCAAGCGCGATATCCTTGAGCGTGACGCCGCCGGCATCGTGGGTCGCCAGCACCACGTCCACGGTCTTGTAGACGTTGCGCCATTCCGGGTGATGGTCGTGCTTTTCCGCGACCAACGCTGCGCGCGACATGAAGCCGAAAGCCTCATTGAAGTCCTTGAAAACAAAGGTTTTGGAGATCGCCTCGCGCCCCTTGACTTCGGCCCAGCCGGGCAGGGCCGAAAGCGCCGATTTCCGCTCCTCCGCCGACAGACGCTGTGCCATACTTCACCTCCTTGATCTGCTGCCGAACATTACCCCGAACCCGCGGCACCAGGTAACCATGACGCAGATGTAACCTGTGGCCGGCAAGACATTTGCTACAATATTGTTCCAATCCGGCCCGCAAGATGAATTTGAGCGTCAAACCGTTATTTGCGAGATCGATGACTGAAGGCTTTGTTCGCCGTCGGCCGGCACCACCCTCGCCACGCCGGACGTTGCTGGTTGTGCTGGCCGCCGTGCTTGCGATCGTGGGCGTGCTTGCCGGCGTCTACTATTATGCCGTGCGGCCGGTGACACTCAGGATCGCAGTCGGGCCAACGGGCAGCGACGACGTCAAGGTCGTGCAGGCGCTGACACAGGCCTTTGCCCAACATCGCTCCTATGTCCGGCTCAAACCTGTGCAGACCGACGGCGCGGTCGCGAGCGCGGAGGAACTTGCGCATGGCAAGGTCGACCTTGCCATCATCCGCGGCGATCTCGACGTGCCGAACAATGCGCAAGCGGTTGCAATTCTGCGCAAGAATTTCGTGGTGCTGTGGGCGCCGCCGCTGCGGAAGAGCAAAGGCAGGAAGGCGGGGGCGAAGATCACCAAGGTCGGCCAGCTCGCCGGGCGCCGCGTCGGCGTGATCGGCAAGACGCCGGCCAATGTGAACCTCCTCAAGATCATCCTGCGGCAATACGGCGTCGACCCGGCCAAGGTCGAGATCATGCAGTTTCCGGTGAACGAAGCAGCGGAAGCGATCCGCAACCAGAAGGCGGACGCCTATCTCGCCGCGGGTCCGCTCAACAGCAGAATCACGACTGAGGCGATCGCGGCGTCAGCCAGGGACGGCGGAAATCCGACTTTCCTCGCCATCGATGCTTCGGAGGCGATCGCGCAGAACCATCCCGCCTACGAGGCCGACGAAATACCTGCCGGCACCTTCGGTTCGCCCGAGCGGCCTGACGACGAGGTGAAGACGATCAGCTTCTCCCACCATGTCGTCGCGCGCAAAGGCCTCTCCGACGTGACGGTCGCCGCGTTCACGCGGCAACTCTTCGCGATCCGCCAGCAATTGATGACGGACTTTCCGCTCGCCGCCAAGATCGAAACACCCGACACCGACAAGGACGCCGTGATCCCCGCGCATCCCGGCGCGGCCGCCTTTGTCGACGGCGAGGAAAGGACCTTCCTCGACCGCTACAGCGATTTCATCTGGTGGGGATTGATGGGGCTATCTGCCATGGGCTCGATCGGCGCCTGGTTTGCCGGCTATCTGAAGCAGGATGAGCGCCACAATAACTCGGCGTTGCGCGAAAGGCTGCTTGACATGATCGCACTGGCGCGCAAGTGCGATTCCCCCGACGAGCTCGACCGCATGCAGTCGGAAGCCGACGACATCCTGCGCGATACGCTGCACTGCTTCGAGCATGGCGCGATCGAGGAAGGCGCGCTCACCGCCTTCAACATCGCGCTGGAGCAATTCCATCACGCGGTCGCCGACCGCCGGATGCTGCTTGCGAGCCTGCCGCAAAACCTCGCACGCGCCGGTGCGCCATTCCGCGCCACCGGCACGCTGTAAACGCGTTTCGTGCTTGTGAACTCCTTGACTGCCGTATTTGCGCCGCGGCCCTGATGGTCCAAACGCGGCCGGGAGCTCGAGATCGCCGAGATCCGGCTGGGCTTTGTTTCAGCCCCGCGCGCATCGGAAGCGTAGCAGTACCGCAAGCAGCGCGTCGCTCGAGCATGGTTTGGGCAATCGCGGCCGGTTGGCGTAACCGGCATCGGTTCGATTGGCGCCATAGCCTGTGACAAATGCGAAAGGAATACCCAACGCCGCGAGCCTGTCGGCGACGCCAAAACTTTTTTCCCCGATGAGGCCGACATCGAGCAGCGCGAAGTCGGGTGCGCGCTCCTCGATCATGATCAGGGCATGCGCCACACTGACGGCGCAGCGCACCGTCTTTACGCCAAAGCCACGGATCGTATCCTCGAAATCGAGCGCGATGAGCGGATCGTCCTCGACGATCAGGACATCATTGGGCAGGCCGTCGCGACAGGCGCATTGCATGATCGCACCAGGTTCGGTCGCATGAATTTTCCAATATTTCCAGGAACAGGACCGCCCCCAGCCGACACCCCACAGGCATATCAACGGGCTCCCGTGTGAAAGTTGGCACGATCGATGCTTCCTGTCTGTGCACTTGTGGACGCAGATCAGGAACAAGATCACCCGTCGTCGCTTGGTTTGGAAACGAGGTGTTCCATGCTGACGCGACGCGAGGCGGCCGCCGAAGTCAACGATCGGCCGTACAATAACCTGTTGCGCCGCCTCGACCGGGCGGATTTCGGGCTGATCGAGCCGCATCTGACAACCATTCAGACGGACCCGGACGATCTGCTTTATGACCCGGGCGCCCATGTCGAGACCGTGTATTTCCCGTGCGGCGCGAGCCTTGCCTCCTATCTGGTGGCGAACGAGGACGGTCGCGATGTCGAGACCATTCTGGTCGGCCGCGAAGGCGCTGTCGGCGGCATTGTCAGCCAGGGCCGTTTGCCGGCCTATACGCGCATCATTGTCAAGTTCGGCGGTCCGCTGGTGCGGCTCCCGATCGGCAGGCTCGATGCGGCCAAGACCAGGTCTCCAAGACTGAGCAACATCTTCGCGCGCTACGCCGATTGCATGCTGGCGCAGATGTTTCAGTCGACCGCCTGCAATGCGATTCATTCGATCGAGCAACGCACCGCGAAATGGATCATCTCGGCGATGGAGCGCGCCGACGGCAGCGATGCCGTGCCGCTGACGCATGAGCAACTCGCGACCCTGCTCGGTGTCGGCCGCTCCTATACCAGCCGGGTGATCCAGACCTTCAAGACAGAAGGAATCGTCGAGACTCGCCGCGGCGCGATCCTGGTTCGCGATCGCGACGCTCTGCAAAAGCGCGCGTGCCTCTGCAACGAAGCCGTGAAGCACCATTTTGAGGAAGTCCTGCGCGGGGTTTATCCGACCGAAGAGCCCGGACGCAGCGTCTCATAAGCGATCGCGGCGCGAGCGTCGATCACGGCATGACGCACCCGCATGGGTGGAGCGATTCGTCAAACCACCATCGACGCCACGGCGCGGCCGGCGGCCCCGCCGATGACGATTTTACGACGCCCGTAAAAGCCCGGTTTGCCGCCAAATTCAGCTAACCAAATGCCAAACAACCCATTGTTTTCTGGGATTTTCTGAATATATTGCGCCGCAACGCGTAAAGGTTCGCCCGGTCTTTTGGCCGGGCTTCCTTTTTGGGGCGGCGCGCCCCCTTCGAATTTCAGGTTTTGGGCAGGATTGCTTAAGGCGCAGGGGCTTGGAGTCCGCAGGGACCTGAGGTTCCGGCTGTCCGGCGAGATCACGCTCATCATTTGCACGACCAGAAGAAGCTACAAATGAACCTTCGTAACGTCGCCATCATCGCCCACGTCGACCACGGCAAGACCACCCTGGTCGACCGCCTGCTGCAGCAGTCCGGCACCTTCCGCGAGAACCAGAAGGTCGCCGAGCGCGCGATGGACTCCAATGATCTCGAGCGCGAGCGCGGCATCACCATTCTCGCGAAAGCGGCGTCCGTGCAGTGGAAGGACACCCGCATCAACATCGTCGATACCCCCGGCCACGCCGATTTCGGCGGCGAGGTCGAACGCATCCTCAACATGGTGGACGGCGCCCTGGTGCTGGTCGACGCCGCCGAGGGTCCGCTGCCGCAGACCAAGTTCGTGGTGTCGAAGGCGCTGAAGGTCGGCTTGAAGCCGATCGTGGTCATTAACAAGGTCGACCGTCCCGACGCGCGCCCGACCGAAGTGATCAACGAGGTGTTCGATCTCTTCGCCGCGCTCGATGCCACGGAAGAGCAGCTCGACTTTCCGATCCTCTATGGTTCGGCCAAGCAGGGCTGGATGGCCGAAAGCCCGGAAGGTCCGAAGGATCAGGGCATGCAGCCGTTGTTCAATCTGATCCAGCGCCACGTCGCGCCACCGCAGGTTCAGGACGGCCCGTTCCGCATGATCGGCACCATTCTCGAGGCCAATCCCTATCTCGGCCGCATCATCACCGGCCGCATCACCTCCGGCTCGATCAAGCCGAATCAGCAGGTGAAGGTGCTGTCCGCCGACGGCAAGCTGATCGAGCAGGGCAGGCTGACCAAGATTCTCGCCTTCCGCGGCATCGAGCGCACGCCGCTGGAAGAGGCCGAGGCCGGCGATATCGTCGCGATCGCAGGCCTCACCAAGGGCACCGTCGCCGACACTTTCTGCGACCCGAGCGTTGAGACGCCGCTGCCGGCGCAGCCGATCGATCCGCCGACGGTGTCGATGTCCTTCATCGTCAACAACTCGCCACTCGCCGGCACCGAGGGCGACAAGGTGACGAGCCGCATGATTCGCGACCGTCTGTTGCGTGAGGCCGAGGGCAATGTCGCGCTGCGCGTCACCGAAGCTGCCGACAAGGATTCGATGGAAGTCTCGGGCCGCGGCGAATTGCAGCTCGCGATCCTGATCGAGACCATGCGACGCGAGGGCTTTGAGCTCTCGGTGTCGCGTCCGCGCGTCGTTCTCAAAAAGGACGAGGCGACCGGCGGCTGGCAGGAGCCGATCGAGGAAGTCGTGATCGACGTTGACGAGGAGCATTCCGGCGTCGTCGTGCAGAAGATGAGCGAGCGGAAAGCGGAATTGATCGAAATGCGCCCCTCCGGCGGCAACCGGCTGCGGCTCGTGTTCTACGCGCCGACCCGCGGCTTGATCGGCTATCAGGGCGAGTTGCTCACCGACACGCGCGGCACCGCGATCATGAACCGCCTGTTCCACGGCTATGCGCCCTACAAGGGCGAGATCCAGGGCCGCCGCAACGGCGTCCTGATTTCCAACGATCAGGGCGAGGCGGTGGCCTACGCGATGTTCAAGCTGGAAGACCGCGGCCCGATGATGATCGAGCCGGGCTGGAAGGTCTATCGCGGCATGATCGTCGGCGAGCACACCCGCGACAACGACCTCGAGATCAACGTGCTCAAGGGCAAGCAGCTCACCAATATCCGTACCACGTCAAAGGACGAAGCGGTGCGGCTGACGCCGCCGATCAGGATGACGCTGGAAAAGGCGCTCGCCTATATCGAGGACGACGAGTTGGTCGAAGTGACGCCGAAATCGATCCGGCTCCGCAAGAAGCACCTCGACCCGAACGAACGCAAGCGGGCCGAGAAGGCGAGAGAGGCTGTGGCGTAAACCGGGCCTATTGGCGTCGCCGCGGCATTCCCCTATTGGTCATCATTCCGGGGCGCGCGAAGCGCGAGGCCGGAATCCATACTCCCGATCGTGGTTATGGATTCCGGGCCTGCGCCTGACGGCGCATCCCGGAATGGCGACGGTGATATATTGATGTCCCTCCTCCCCTCCTCCGTCGACGTGGCCGTCATCGGCGCGGGCGCGGCCGGCCTCGGCGCTGCGCATGCGCTGAAAACGTCGGGCCTCTCCTTCATCGTGCTGGAAGCGCGCGACCGCGTCGGCGGCCGCGCCCATACCATCCAGGCTGCGCCTGACGTCATCTTCGACGTCGGTTGCGGCTGGCTGCACTCGGCGGACAGGAACAGTTTTGTCAAAATCGCCGCCGAATTGAATTTCGAGATCAACAAGGAGCTGCCGCCCTGGCGCGACCGCGCGGTGGGCAATGCTTTTCCGCAAGGAGAGCGCGCCGATTTCCTCCGTTCGCTCGACGAATTCTTCCAACGCCTCGACGAAGCGGCGAAAACGGGCCGCGAGGCTCAGGCCTCCACATGCCTCGAGCCCGGCAATCGCTGGAATCCGATGATCGATGCGGTCTCGACCTACATCAATGGCGCCGAGCTCGACCGCGTCTCCATCCTTGACTTCGATGCTTATGAAGACACCAACCTCAATTGGCGGGTGCGGCGCGGCTATGGCGCGCTGATGGCGGCTTATGGCGCCACGCTGCCGCTCGCGCTCAATTGTGTGGTGAGGCTGATCGATCATTCGGGGAAGCGCCTGCGCATCGAGACGTCGGAGGGCACGCTCGTGGCCGACAAGGTGATCATCACCGTTCCGACCAATCTGATCGCCGACGAAGCGATCCGCTTTCAACCTGCGCTGCCGGACAAGGTCGATGCCGCGGCGAACCTGCCGCTCGGCCTCGCCGACAAGGTCGTGCTCGCGCTCGACAAGCCCGAGGCACTGCCGAAAGAAGGCAATCTCCGCGGCGCCACCATGCGCACGGAGATGGGGACCTATCATCTGCGCCCGTTCGGCCAGCCCTGCGTGGAAGGCTTTTTCGGCGGGCGCTTTGCGAAACAGTTGGAGGACGAAGGCGACGGCGCCATCGCAGCCGCCAGCATCGACGAGATCGTCTCCTTCCTCGGCAACGACTTCCGCCGCAAGCTGAAGCCGCTGAAAGAGTCGCGCTGGGCTAGCGACCCCTTCGCCCGCGGCTCCTACTCCCATGCGCTACCCGGCCATTCCGGCAAGCGGGCCGTGCTCGCCGCCCCCATCGATGGCCGCCTGTTTTTCGCGGGCGAGGCGACCTCGCCGAACTTTTTCACGACCGCGCATGGGGCGAGGGATTCGGGAGAGCGGGCGGCGAACGAGGTGTTGGGGACGACGCGGGCCGAGTAAGGCAGCGTCATTGCGAGCCAACGGGTCCGCGCGAGCGCGCGGCCCGATGACAGGCTCCGCGAAGCAATCCAGGCTGCCTTCGCGGAAATAGTGCGGATTGCTTCGTCGCGGAGCCTTTCATCGGGCCGGCCAATAGGCCGGACCCGTTGGCTCCTCGCAATGACGGAGAACTATTCGATCACCCTCGCCCTGAGCTCCGCATCCGGCACCATGCATGTGTCGGACTTCCCGAAGATCCGGTAGCGGTTCCTGGCAACCAGGTTATACGCACCATCGCGGATGAAACGGGGCACAGCGAACAGCAGCCGCACCCAGCTCCAGCCCGGCAGCAGCGATAGCACTGTCAGCGCGGCGTCCGACTTGAAATGCGCGACACCTCCATGGATGGCGGCGTTCGTGTCGGGATCATTGGCATCGATGCCGAGCGTCTGCGCGAGCCGGCCGCCATAAGCGGACTGGATGGTGGTGAAGCGGAAGCGCTGCGCGATGTCGCGCCTGGCGACGAAGCGGACCCAGCGCGAGCAGAAGATGCAGACGCCGTCGAACAGGATCACGTCGTCGTCGGGCCAGATTCTTGGCGCGCCAGTCATCGATGATCCAACATCAACAAAACCATAAACGACAGAGCGTCATCGCCGTTTCGCCAGGGGCACCTGCCTTTTTAGCACGCGATCGAGATCGGTTGCCGCAAGTCTGACCCCGCCGTCGGTTTCCGGCAGCCAATGCCCTTCGCTGCCATAGGCCGGCAGCACGCGAAATTCGGCCTTGCCGCCGCCGGCGCGGAAGGCATCCACCAGCTTCTTCGAAAATGCGGGCGAGAAATAGGTGTCGTTCGCCGCCACCAGCCAGGTGACGGGCACCCGCGCGCCCTGGCCAAAGCTTTGCGCCGCCGAAACAAGCGTATGCAGCGCGCAGATCAGGTTCTCGGCATCGTTGGCGTGGCCGCCGCGGCCGGGCGCAAAGGCGACGATGGCCGCGATCGCCTTCGGATCTTCGCCGGCCAAGGCCAGCGCGCCCCACGCGCCGGCCGAGTGCCCGATCACAATCGCGGCGTCGGGCCGGATGAAGGACTGCCTGTGCAGGAAATCCAGCGCGACCCGGATCTGGTCGGCGGTGGCGCGGCCGGACGCCGCATAGTCGGCCTCGTCGCAGCCGTCCTGATCCTCCAGATAGGGCCCGCCGGTCGCGCCATGGCCGAGCCGCTCCGGCACCAGCACCGCAAAGCCGCGCGCGACCAGGAAGGCCGCCAGCGCCCGGTATTCCGGCTGCAGCATTTGCGCGCGACGCAACACGTTCTGGGTCGTCGCATGCGCGATGACGGCCAGCCGAAACGGGCCGTCGCCGGCCGGCCGGTACAGCACGGCATGCGCGGCCCGGTCGGCCAGGGGCGTCGGCACCAGCCACTGCTGCTCGCGGTTGGGCTCGTGCTCGGGACCCGCCGGCCCAAGGAGCGGCGTTTGGCCTGCAAGAAGAATGAGCGCGAGCGGCGCGAGGACGGTTGTGAGCCAACGCATGAGGTATGAGACATCAGTCCGGTCGTTTCGACAAAGACTATCGATGCCGAATCAACGCCAGCGAATTTTGCGTTCACCGGTCGCGCGCTTGCCCCTGGGGCACGGCCGCGGGCCGGTTTTCCCCCGCTCGCGTCGGCGCAATGCCGGCCGAGGCGGCGCTCTGTCCTTTTTCGAAACAGTTTTTCAAAAAACTGATGCAGAAAGTCCACAGGTTAACCGATAATTAACGATAGACCTTGAAGGGCGCCCGCCGACTTGCTTTGATAAGCCTCGATGAGCACTACCCTAATCGAGGTTCGGCCGGCCAAGCCCGCGGATGCGACCGCGGTAGCGTTGACCCATGACGAAGCCTGGCGCGCGGCCTATCAGGGCATCATTCCCGGTGCCGAGCTCGAAAAGCTGATCAACCGCCGTGGCCCGCAATGGTGGGATTCGGCGATCCGCAAGGGCAGCCGCGTCAGCGTGCTGGTGTTCGGCGACAAGATCGCAGGCTACGCCAACTATGGCCGCAACCGCGCCCGCAGCCTGCATTTCGAAGGCGAGATCTACGAACTTTATCTGCGTCCGGAATTCCAGGGGCTGGGCTTCGGCCGCCGCCTGTTCGGCGCCGCCAAGCGCGACCTCGCCCAGAGTGGACTGAAGAGCATGGTGGTGTGGGCGCTCTCCGACAACGACCCCGCCACCGAATTCTATCGCGCACTCGGCGGCCGCATGGTGGCGCGTTCCTCGGAACGCTTCGGGCCGAAGTCGCTCGACAAGGTCGCCTTCGCCTGGACCAACTAGGCGCCTCATAATCGTTTGCCTTTGACCTTCGTCATTGCCGGGCTTGACCCGCCCTTAGCTCGTCATTGCCGGGCTTGACCCGGCAATCCATCGTTCAAAGGAAGACTCTTCAGAAGAAGATGGATACGCGGGTCAAGCCCGCGTATGACGAGCGTAACAATGACAGCGCGACTGCCCGTCAAGAAGAGAGAGAGCCATGCGCATTGACGCCATCGGAATCGGGATCGATCCGCCGCGCGAGGTCAACGTCATCATCGAAGTGCCGGTCGGCGGCGAGCCGATCAAATACGAGATGGACAAGGAAGCCGGCACGCTGGTGGTCGATCGCTTCCTCTATACCGCCATGCGCTACCCCGGCAATTACGGCTTCATCCCGCACACGCTTTCCAATGACGGCGATCCCTGCGATGTGCTGATCGCCAACACCCGCGCCATCGTGCCCGGCGCGGTCATGAGCGTGCGCCCCGTCGGCGTGCTGTTGATGGAAGACGAAGCCGGCGGCGACGAGAAGATCATCGCCGTGCCGTCGTCAAAACTGACCCAGCGCTACGACAAGATCAGAAGCTACAGCGACCTGCCCGACATCACGCTGGCCCAGATCCAGCACTTCTTCGAGCACTACAAGGATCTCGAGCGCGGCAAATGGGTCAAGGTGCTGCGCTGGGGTTCTGCCGAGGACGCGCACAGACTGATCGAAGACGGCATCGCGCGGGCGAGGAAGAAATGACGGCGTAGTCGTCATTCCGGCGCGATGCGAAGCTTTGTAGGGTGGGCAAAGCGAAGCGTGCCCACCATTCCCGAGCACGGCACTGGGCGGTGGGCACGTCGCTTCGCGCCTTTGCCCACCCTACGCGCTGGATTGCTTCGCTTCGCTCGCAATGACGGCGGGGACTACACCCCCGGCTTCGGCAGCCCGGCGATCGCGCACGCTGCGCGCAGCGTATTCACGAGCAAGCACGCCACCGTCATCTGCCCGACACCGCCGGGCACCGGCGTGATCGCGCCCGCGACCTTCACTGCTTCATGGAAAGCAACGTCGCCGACAAGTCGCGGCTTGCCGCCGTCGGCGCCAGGCAGGCGATTGATACCGACATCGATCACGGTCGCGCCGGGCTTGATCCAGTCGCCGCGCACCATCTCGGGCTTGCCGACCGCCGCAAAGACCAGATCGGCGCGCGCGGTGAGCTTCGGCAGGTCGCGCGAGCGCGAATGCGCGATCGTCACCGTGGCGTTCTCGTTCAAGAGCAATTGCAGGAGCGGCCGGCCGACCAGATTGGAGCGCCCGATCACGATCGCGTTCATGCCTTCGAGCGAGGTATGCACACTCTTGCTCAGGATGATGCAGCCGAGCGGCGTGCAAGGAGCGAGCGCGGCAAAGCCGCCGGCAAGCCGGCCGGCATTGTTGGGATGCAGTCCGTCGACGTCCTTGGCGGGATCGATGGCGTTGATGATGGTCTCGGTGTGAATCGATTTCGGCAGCGGAAGCTGCACCAGGATGCCGTGCACGGCGGGATCGCGATTGAGCGTTCCGATCAGCGCCAGCAAGTCGTCTTGCGAAACATCCGTTGGCAGCTTGTGCTCGAAGGACGCCATGCCGGCGTCCTGCGTCTGCTTGTGCTTGGAGCGGACATAGACCTCGCTTGCGGGGTCGTTGCCGACCAACACCACCGCGAGCCCCGGCAAGAGTTTGTGATCGCGCTTGACCCGCGCGACTTCGCTCGCGACACGGGCGCGGAGCTCCGCGGCAATGGCTTTTCCGTCGATGATGCTCGCCGTCATCTCATTCCTTGATTCTTGCCCTGGTTTCTGCCTTCGTTTTCGCGGCGATCAGCAGGCGCAAGGCTTCGCCCAGCTTTGCGGGATCGCCGTCGACGGCGACCTGCTTCAGCCGCGAGGTCGCGCCCGACACGATCCGCACGCTCCCCTTGGGGACGCGAAGCGATTTCGCGAGCAGCTCCGTCACCGCGCGATTGGCCTCGCCGCCATCGGCGATGGCGCGCACCCGCACTTTCACCACGCTGCGACCGTCGGCCAGTGTCTCGATCCCGTCGATGTCGTCGCGGCCGCCGCGCGGCGTCACCCGCACGCTGACGCTGACGCCGGCGGAGGAGTAGCGCCAGGGATCCACAATGGCTCCATCGAGGGGTCAGAACACCACGGGATAGATGTAATAGGTGATCACCCGCTCGATGAACATGATGATCAGGATCAGGATGATCGGCGAGATATCGAGCCCGCCAAGGTTGGGGAGGAAATTGCGGATCGGCGCCAGCAGGGGCTCGGTGATCCGGTACAGGAACTCCGCCACCCCCGACACGAACGGGTTGCGGGTGTTGACGACATTGAAGGCGACCAGCCAGGACAGGATGGCGGACGCGATCAGGAGCCAGATGTAGAGCTGGAGAACGATCAGGACGATGTCGAGAACGGCGCGCATGCGGGAGACTCTTTGAGGCTTCGATCGCTTGAAGGGTTCACGTGCTAGATACCGGTTCCAGGAAGCTCAAACAAGGGAAGCGGCCCGGCAAAACCGTCCGGAAAAGCGGCGATTTTGCCGTTTCCAGGCGGAGGTTTCCTTGACTTGACCTTGGGGCAGATTTAAATGCAGCCCACTGTCCGCCGCTTCTTTTGAGAAGCAGCCGCGGAGGGGCCATAGCTCAGCTGGGAGAGCGCATCGTTCGCAATGATGAGGTCGGCGGTTCGATCCCGCCTGGCTCCACCAGCCTTCGCTCGCTTCGCGAGCTACGGCTGGTGCCCGGCGTAGCCCGAAGGGCGAAGACGGGCTTTGAAGCTTCCATTACAGCACACCCTATCCGTCGTCATTCCGGGGCGCGCGTTAGCGCGAGCCCGGAATCCATTTCTCCTCTTTCTCCTGCGGCGTAATGGATTCCGGGCCCATCGCTTCGCGATGTCCCGGAATGACGACTTCGCTGGGCGAAGTCACCTCCCCGTAAACCGCGGCGCCCGCTTCTCCACAAAGCTTGCCACGCCTTCGCGGAAATCGGCGCTGCGCAGCGACACGATCATCTCGCGGTTGGCATCGACGGTGGCCTCGGCCAGCGTCTGGAACGGCACGTCATAGAGCTGCCGCTTGATCACGGCGATGGCGCTTGGAGAGACGAAATCGGCGAGATCGCGCGCATAGGCAAGCGTCTCCTCGCGCAACGTCTCCGCGGGACAGACGCGGTTGACGAGCCCGATGCGGAGCGCCTCGTCGCTTAAGACACGGCGCGCCGACATCAGGAGATCGAGCGCGTTGGCGTGCCCGACAATGCGCGACAGCATCCAGGCGATGCCGTGCTCGGCGATCAGCCCGCGCCGCGCAAACGCCGTGGTGAACACCGCGCCTTCGGCGGCAAAGCGCAGATCGCAATAGAGCGCGTGCACGAGCCCGATGCCGGCGGTGGCGCCGTTCAGAATGGCCATCACGGGTTTTCCGATCGAGGGATAATAGGCGTAGCGTGTCTGCCAGTCGCTCCGGCGATTCATGTCGAAGGGCGGGACGTTTTCGGCGCGCCGCATCGCGTCGGGGTCGATCGTTTTCAACGCCTCCATGTCGGCGCCGGCGCAGAAGGCGCGGCCCGCGCCGGTGAGCACGATCACGCGGACATCATCGTCGCGGCTCGCGGCCATCATGGCCTCGCGGACCTCGTGCTCCATCACCGCCGTCCACGCATTCATGCGGTCGGGACGGTTGAGCGTGATGATCGCGATTTTCTCGCTGACCTCGTAGAGAATCTGCTGATAGGCCACTGGCGTCCTCCTGCTGCTTGTTCACGCAAGCTTTGGGGACGAGCCTAGCACATTGCAGAAAACGGGATTCTTCCGCGTAGCGGAAAACGCCGGCGCCTACTCGGCGGCCTGCGCCAGCATCATCGCGGGCCTGAGCGAGAGCCAGCCGTCGACGAAGGCTTGCAGCCAGGCGCGCTCGACCACGTCGTAAATCGCGCGGCCTTCAAAGTGCTTTGCGCGCGGCTGCGCGCCGGGCAGATCGGTGTTGCCGCGCGTGGTCCAGCAGCACATGGTGCGAAACGTCGCGTCGGGATGGAATTGAAAACCGAACGCATTGTCCCAGCGGTAGGCCTGCATCGGAAAGTCGTCGCCCTCGGCGAGCAGCTCGGCGCCGCGCGGCAGCTCAAAACCTTCGCGATGCCAGTGATAGACCTGCTCGGGCCAGTCCGGACAGAGGGCCAGCCCTGCGCGAGTCGGACGGATCGGGTAGTAACCGATCTGGGTCAGGCCTTGCGGATGCGGCGCGACGCTGGCGCCGAGCTGCCTTGCCAGCATCTGCGCCCCAAGACAGATGCCGAGGAACGGCCGCCGTTCGGCAAGCGGCACTGCGATCCAGTCGATCTCGCGGCGGATATAATCGTCGCTGTCATTGGCACTCATCGGTCCGCCCAAAATCACGGCACCGGCATGCTCGTCCAATGTCTCGGGCAGGGCGTCGCCGAAGCGCGGGCGGCGGATGTCGATGGCGTGTCCGAGCGCCCGGAGCACGTTGCCGATGCGGCCGGGCGTCGAGCTCTCCTGGTGCAGGACGATCAGGACCGGCCGCAGAGGTGCTGCTTCGGCCTTTACATGGGGCTTGGCGGCCGATCGCAGCGGGATCGATGGGTGATGCCTGTTCATCGAGCCGCAATCATAACTAAGCAAAGGTTAATATCGTGTGAGGACGCGCACACTTGTCCTCCGAGCAAGGGGCGGGCCAGACGGGGTTTCAGCGCTTGCCGAGCTGGAAGCCGCCCACGGCGGTCAGGATGAACCCGCGTGGAAACAGGCGCAGCAAGAGCGGCACGGCCTTGATCCCGAAGCCGGGCAGCACGGCTCGTTTATTGGCCATCAAGCCGCGATAGGCTTGGCGGGCCACATCGGCGGGCGAGACGTTCAGGATCGCTGAATCAAAGCCCGGCCGGAAGCCGGCCCGGCCCTGGAATTCGGTCGGCACCGGCCCCGGGCAGAGCACGGTCACGCGCACGCCGCGCGGCTTCAATTCCTGCCGCAGCGCCTCGGTGAAGGACAGCACGAAGGCCTTCGAGGCGTAATACATCGCCATGCCGGGCCCCGGCAGGAAGCCGGCGATCGACCCGACATTGAGGATACCGCCGCGATATTTGATCACGCTGGGGGCAAAGCGCAGCGTGAGATCGGACAGCGCGCGAATATTGACATCGATGATGCCGAGCTGCGTGGCGCGATCGAGCTCGACGGCGTGGCCGAACAGGCCGAAGCCGGCATTGTTGACGACATAATCGACCTCGACGCCGGCCGCCTGCAGCGCGGCTTCGATCTTGTCGCCGCAGTCGGCTGCTCCGAGATCGCAGGGAATGAGGATCGGCGCCTTGCCGCCGGCAGCAGTGATTTCGGTTCCGAGCGTCTGCAAGCGATCGGCGCGGCGCGCCGTCAAAGCCACGCGATGACCCTTGGCTGCGAAGACCCGCGCCAATTCGGAGCCGATGCCTGCAGAAGCACCGGTAATCAGCGTCACACGCTCGGTCACGGTTCGAATCTCTTAAATGAACCACGGAAGACTGCCATAACTTGCGCGACGAGAGCATAGGCGTGGTGTGGGATGCAAGCCGTCCCACGGACATGGCGATGTGCGCAAACGCACAATACGCCGAGCAGTGACCGGTTTGCGCGGCATCCGTTGAGCTGCGGCGGTTCGTGCAGATTAAAGTTTTGTCATGTGGGCAGGCGCAAGACGGCGCTGCAGCGAAGCACGCGGTTTCATGCGCCGGTTGCGGCAGCGGAACGCCGGCTCGCCACCTGGTGCTTGAGCTCGAGCCGGTCGCGCGACGACACGCCGAGCAGATCGGCGGCACGCCAGACCACATTGTCCTCGAATTCGCTGACATTGCCGTCGGCGTAGACCATCTCCCACATCATCTCGACGATGCGGAGCCGGCCGGCCTCATCGACCGTGCGCATGATGACGCTGGTGAAATGATAGAGATCGACCGCCTCGCCTTCGACCAGCGTGGCGGAGGCGATCAGATGATCGGCGACGCCGCGATCGAGCCCGAAGCGGCTCTCGATCAGACTGTGCAGCTTGCGCCGCTCGACCTCGGAAGGTTCGCCGTCGAGCGAGATGACATGGATCAACAACGCCGTGGCCGCGAGCTGATAACCGGTATCGTCGAAGCGCGGCGTGTCCGCGTGCGGGGAAACCACGTCGGCAATGAATTGTCGCAATCCGTCGAGCATCGCGTTCCCTGTCGAATGAACCTTGCTGCGACCTATATGGCGCGGAACCTTTGTGCACGCAATCCGCGCGCTGCGCCGTATGCATTACGTTTGGGCAATCTGTTCCCTTCGCCATGGCCGGGCTTGACCCGGCCATCCATCGTCAAAGAGTGCTCTTTATTTGATGGATGCCCGGGCCTTCGCCGCGCCGAAGAGGCTTCGGCCCCGCAGGCGGGTCAAGCCCGCGCATGACGAGTGTTGATGGTCGTGCGAATGGTGAGACGATCAAGGTATCTCGTACACCACCATCTTGTCGGCGATGCCGCGCAGCGCCGCGTGCTTCTGGATCGGCTTGATCGCCTCCTTCTCCAGAATGGTGGCGACTTCGGGCGCGTCGATCACCGGCGCGGTGATGTGGATCTCCTGCTGCGTCGACAGGCTCTGCACGCGCGCGGCGATGTTGACGGTCTGACCGAAATAGTCCTGTCGCTCGTTCAGCATGACCGCGAGGCACGGTCCTTCATGAATGCCGATCTTGACCACGAGGTCGTTGCTGCCGCGCTCGGCGTTGAGCTGGTCCATCGCGGCGCGCATCTTCAAGCCGGCGGCGAGCGCGTGTTCGGGCCGGATGAAGGTCGCCATCACGGCATCGCCGATAGTCTTCACCACGGCGCCCTTTTCGGCGGCGATGATCTGCAGCAGGGCGGCGAAATGCGCGCGCACCAGGTCGAAGGCGGCGAGATCGCCAACCCGTTCATAGAGCGCGGTCGAGCCCTTGAGATCGGTAAACAGGAAGGTCAGCGAGGTGATCTTCAGCCGCTGATCGACGTGGAGATTGTCGGCCTTGAACACGTCGCGGAAGGTCTGGTTGGACAGCATCCGCTTGGCAGTCAGGAACGGTCGCCGCTTGCCAAGCATGTGGTGCAAGGCGTCGCCGGCGATGAAGACCGTTGGCAACACCCGCACGCCGGCCTGGTTGTCAATCGACAGCCGCAGCGATCCGGGGCGCATCGTCGTCGTGCCGGTCGGCGGATGCGGCTTGTTGTAGATCAGCGAAAGCTGCTGGCGCTCCCTGGTCGGCTCGCCCTGGACGTCGATGAAGTGAGCCGAATGCGTCACCGGCTCGAACACGATGACGAATTGCGCCGGCAACTGCAGCGACAACACCGCCTTCTCGCCGGCGGGCAGCTCAAGGGCTTCGAGCGTGATCTCGTCGGTCAGGGACGCAAATGATTTCTCATCGAGCTCGATGCCCGAGCTCCAGAACACCTGCTTGAAATATTCCCAATGCGGTAGCGTATGCGGATCGTGCGCGCCGATGCGCCGGACACGCGCGGCGACGGTGAAGGCGACCTCAACCTGCTCGTCGACCGAGCATTCGTAGCCGCAGGCGCACAGGCCGCAATGATAGTCGTCAGGCCGCAGCGCTTTCAGCGTATCGTGGACATCGAGCACACCCCCGCAGCCGGGACACAGCACGTTCCAGGTGAGGTCGAACAGGCCGAGCTTCGACGCCTGCAGGAAGCCCGAGATCGTCTTCTCCTCGTCGAGTCCGTTCCGCTTGGAAAACTCAAGCGCATTGATGCGGTTGAGCTCATGGTCCTTGCCGTCCTTGATCAGGCCCGCGATGGCGTCCGTCACTGCCGGGTCGGCGGATTGGTGCAGCAGGGCAAACTGGGCTTCGATGTCGCTCATGGTAAATCACCAAATGGGATCGACGGAGACCACTGGCAACGCCGACAGCCTCGTTCTTTTGGCACATAACCCGCCGGAGCCAGCTCTGGTCGGGTCGTCTTAGCGCGGTTTGATGACAAACGCCGGCGCGTGATCGGGCTGCGTGGTCACCACCCCGACCGGGATCACCGGCGTCGTCTCCTTCAATTCGATACGGAATTCGCTCGTGAGCCTGGCCAGCGCCAGCGTCGCCTCGACCAGCGCGAAATGCGCGCCGATGCAGACGCGCGGCCCCGCGCCGAACGGCAGATAGGCGAACCGGTCTGGCGGCGGGCTGGGCGCCATGAAACGCTGCGGGATGAAGGCGTTGGGATCGCGCCAGAGTTTTTCATGCCGATGCAAGAGCCAGGGCGCGATCAGGATCACGTCGCGCGGCTTGACCGATAGTCCCGCCACAATGTCCGCGCCGTAGGCGGCGCGGGCGACCAGGAAGGCCGGCGGATAAAGCCGCACGGTCTCGTCGACCACTGCGCGGGTGAATTTCAGCCGCTCGACGTCGAGCGGCGCGCCCGCCGGCTGCGCCCGCGCTTCAGCGGCGACTGCATCCTGCGTCTCGGGTTCGAGCGCCAGCAGATAGAGCGCCCAGAACAGCGCGGTCGCCGTCGTCTCATGACCGGCGAGGATCATGGTCGCGACCTCGTCGCCGAGCTGCGCGTCGGAAAAAGCCTTGCCGGTTTCCGGATCGCGCGCGGCCTCCATCAGCTCGAACAGGTCGTGCGGCGGCGCGCCCGCATTCTTGCCGGCGGCGCGGCGTTCGGCCATCAGCATTGCGACAAAGGCGGTCCAACGCTTGCGGAAATGCGCGCGGCGGAGATCCCGCAGCGTCGGCCACCACAGCGGCAGCGCAAGGTCGAGCAGATGTGGACGCGCCAGCTTGCCGGCATATTCCATCACGAAATCGCGCAGGGTCGCGCCGTGGTGTCCCATGCCCAGGGAAAACATCGTGCGCCCGGCGATCTCGAGCGTCATGCGCTGCATGGTCTCGCGCAGATCGATCGTCTGGCCGACTTTGCCCTTCAGCGCGGCGATGGTCTCATCCGTCACCGCGAGCATATGCGGGATCAGCATCGACACCGCGCGCGGGGTGAAGGCCGGCGCCAGCGTGCGGCGCTGGTGTTTCCAGGCGCGGCCTTCGGCGATCAGAAGGCCCTGGCCGAGCATCGGCCGCAGCACGCGGAAGCCCGTCGGCGTGCGCGTATAGTTCTCGTAATTGTCGACCAGCACATGCCGGATCGCATCCGGCGTATTCAGGATGAAGCTGGAGCGGCCGAAGAAGCGGCCCTTGATCACGTCCTCTTCATAAGCCTTCTGGCCCCAGGTGCCGATCGCGCTTTCGCGCATCGCCCGCATCCGCGCCAGCGTGCCCATGTTCTCGGGCGCGCGCGGCGGCTGAGGCGGCACCAGCGGCTTGCGCGCCGGCGGCAGATCATAGACTTCGGCGATGCTCACGGTGCGGTCTCGCTCTCGTGATCCAGGCGCATTCAACCTAGCTAGTAAGTCAATTCGGCGACCGCAATCCTGTTCTCGGACGTGGGCCAGGCGCGCGCCACGATCCGTTCTTCGTTGAAAAGACACACGATGTTACGACCGATGTCAGTAGCTGGCAGCCGCAGCGTCGTCACGGAATCGGTCGGAACGCCCGGTTTCACGTCGGTCGGTTGCTTGCCGTCGAGCAGCACCACGTCGCGGGGCAGCCCGAAATAACCGCGCGGGCGTGACATTTGCACGACGGCGCCCGCGCTCGCATCAGTGGGAGCGAGCGGATGCGCGGCGCGCAGATGCACGATGTCGGACGAGCGCGCGAACGGTGATCGATAATAATGCGTGGTGACCGAACCGGGTGAGGTCAACACGATTTCGAGAGGCCAGGTCGGATCCACTTGCGCGGGACCCCAGCGCCCGTCGGCTGCGGTCTTCGAGGTGTGAACGGCGGCACCCAGGCGCTCGCCCGTATCGGGCGCAACGCGAAAGACTTCGACGGTGGCGCCGGCGACCGGACGATTGGTCGGCACGCCGCCGGGCGTCCCGGTGACAAGCCCGCTCAATTTCACCTGCGCTTCTGCAAGAATGGCGAGCCGGTCCGGCTCGCGGCCCGCGATGAACTTGAAGATCTCGCGGAAGGCGCGCGGAGAATAGGCGGTTTCGCGATGATCGACCGGGCCGAGCACGAGATTGGTCGCGCCTTTCAGCGCGGGGCCTTCCGTGGTGACGTTGGTCGGCACGCCCGGCTTGCCGATGAAGCGGCCGTCTGCTTGCGCATATTTGTCGAGCCCGTCGCTGCGCAGCGTGAGGAACGCCGTGCCCGGCGTCACCTCGCTCTCGCCTTCGTTCAGGCCACGCAGGAACGGGCCGCGGCCGTTGAACTCGTTGCCGAGGCTTTGGTCCCAGGCGAAGACGCCGTGATTGGGAACGCCGCAGAGCACGGCGTGGCTGACATCGCCGCTGCCACCGTTCTTGATATAGCTCCGGATCGAATAGCCGCCGCGCGAATTGCCGACCAGCGCCACGCGCGCCGCACCGGTCCGCTGCTTCAACATGGCGATGGCTTCGCCGAGCTCGCGGCGCTGGTCTTCCGTCGAGGAGTGCCCGGCTTGCGCGACACTATCGTCACCGCGCGCGAGCGGATCGGTGAAATTGATCGCGAACATTCTCTCCCGCGCTACTCCGTTCGATTCCATCCGCCATAGCGTGGTGATCCACAGCGCGGCTTGATCGCCGTTGCCGTGCACGAACAGGATCGGCGGAATCTCGCCCGAGCCGGAGGCGGCCGTTGCTCCTTGCGCCAACGCGGGCGCTGGAAAATGGCCGGCCAGCAACGACAGCGCTCCCGCGCCCTTCAGGACAGTCCGCCGTGATACACCCATCTCGCGATCTCCCATATTTTTCAACAATTTGGCGGGCCTGTCCGACCGCCAAACACCTGTCAACCTCTGGACAGAGGACGCAATCCGCGGGCATCACTGGAGTCATAGGGAATCACGAGGCCCAACGGACCCGGATATGACCGAAACGCCCAACCGCCCGCCCCTTGCCGCTGACGGTATCACCGCGCCGCTGCGTCATACCACCTTCCGGCGCATCTGGCTTGCGAGCCTGCTCTCCAATCTCGGCATCCTGATCCAGGGCGTCGGCGCCGCCTGGGCGATGACCCAGATGGCGTCCTCGGCCGACAAGGTCGCGCTGGTGCAGACCGCCCTGATGCTGCCGGTGATGCTGATCGCGATGCCAGCCGGCGCCATCGCCGACATGCATGACCGCCGCATCGTGGCAATGGTGTCGCTGTCGATCGCGCTCACGGGCGCCACCGCGCTCACCGTCTTGACCTGGCTCGGCCTGTTGCAACCGAACCTGCTTCTGGCGCTTTGCTTCGTCGTCGGCACCGGCATGGCGCTGTTCGGCCCGGCCTGGCAATCCTCCGTCAGCGAGCAGGTGCCGAGCGAGACGCTGCCGGCAGCGGTCGCGCTGAACGGCATCAGCTACAACATCGCCCGGAGCGTGGGTCCGGCGATCGGCGGCGTCGTGGTGGCGACCGCCGGCACGGTGGCCGCATTCGCGCTCAATGCGCTGCTCTACCTGCCGCTGATGGTCGCGCTGTTCCTGTGGAAACGCATCGCCGAACCTTCGCGCCTCCCGCGCGAAAAGCTCAACCGGGCCATCGTCTCGGGCGTGCGCTACATCACCAATTCGCCGCCGATCAAGATCGTGCTGGCGCGCGCCATGCTGACCGGCATTATCAGCGGCGCGATCATCGCGCTGATGCCCCTGGTCGTACGCGACCTCCTGCACGGGGGTGCGCAGACCTACGGCATGCTGCTCGGCGTCTTTGGCCTGGGCGCGATAATCGGCGCCCTCAACATCACACAGATCCGCAAGCGCATGAGCGGCGAGGCGGCGATCCGCGCGTGCGCGGTTTCGATGGGCGGCGCAATGGCCGCGGTGGGGTTGAGCCGCGAGCTGGTCTTGACCGCGGCCGCGCTGGTCGTGGCGGGGGCCATGTGGACGATGGCGTGGACGCTCTTCAACATTGCCGTGCAGCTGTCGGCGCCACGCTGGGTCGCCGGCCGCTCGCTCGCCGCCTACCAGGCGGCGAGTTCAGGTGGAATCGCCTTGGGCAGCTGGGGCTGGGGCCGTCTGACCGATGCCGCCGGTGTGGAAACGGCGCTGCTGGTCGCGGCTGCCTTGATGCTCGTCTCACCGCTCATGGGGCTCTGGTTGCGCATGCCCCGTATCGGGGCGCGCGGCGAAGAGGCGGAGGTGCTGGATGATCCCGAGGTGCAATTGCAGCTCACCGGGCGCAGCGGGCCGCTGGTCGTCGAGATCGAATACCGCGTGGCGCAGGACAATGCGCGCGCCTTCCACAATGTGATGCAGGACGTGCAGTTGTCGCGCCAGCGCAACGGCGCCTACGGCTGGTCGATCGCGCGCGACATCGCCGATCCCGAATTGTGGACCGAGCGCTATCACTGCCCGACCTGGTTCGATTACCTGCGCCAGCGCAACCGGGCGACCCAGGCGGAGCGCGCGCTGCACCAGCAGGCGATGGCCTTTCACATCGGCTCCGACCCGGTGCGCATCCGCCGCATGCTGGAGCGCCCCTTCGGCTCGGTGCGCTGGAAGGAAGATACGCCCGACCGTGCCGCAAACGAGGTGCTGCCGGTGGTCGCAAGTGCGGCGGGGAGCAGCACATAGTCCACTCTGTCATTCCGGGGCGATGCGCAGCATCGAACCCGGAACCTCGAGATTCCGGGTTCTCGCTGCGCGAGCCCCGGAATGACGCTAGCGCATCACTGCCCGTGTTCGGTGAGCACCTTGTTGCAGGCCTTCGAGAGCCGCGCGCGGTGCGCCTTCAGACAGGCGAGCACGACGTCATCGCCGTCATTCATATGGGCGCGGCAGAAGCGCGTGACGTCGCGCGCGCAAGCGTCATGCTCCCGCTGCTGCGCGAAAGCGGGGGAAGCAACAAGAACAAGCGAAATCGCAAAAAGAAATCTGGTCATCTTTACTGGGCCTCGGCCGTCAACGTGACCACGGCCTTCTAGAGCGCGGTTCCGGCCACCGCAATCGATTTTGTCGAAGTATGGCTGCCGCAAATGACAACGACGCAGGCGTTTTGAGGGCCTGCGTCGCTCCAGTCCAGGGACAGGGAGAGGTCAGTCGTCGGTGGCGACCTTCTTGGACTTGGCTGCGAGATCCTTGTTCATCACCGCGCGGCAGCCGGTGCTGAGCTGCGCCTTGTGCTTGAACATGCAGGCGGTGATCGCGGGGATGTTCGGTATTTCCGAACTGCAGAACTTGAAGGCGTCGCCCGTGCACATCGCCTGCGCTTCGGCAGAGTAGGCGAAGCTCTCGGTGGACGACATCGCCGAGACGGCGACAGCGAAAGCCAGCACCAAACCGGCCTGGCGAAACTTGCTGGTGAAAGTCATGTCCGGCTCCTGTTGGCACCGCGGCGCGGGGCCCGTTGTTTCGATGCCCCACCATGCGCCGGCCCCGTTCATTTCACTGTGATGACTGTCACGTCTCCGGTTCCCTCTGTGACGCCGGTCACTTTGGGCAGCGCATGATCCGGAAAAGTGTGCAGCGGTTTTCCCTCGCGACAAACGCGAAGCGTTTGCGCGGAGATCATGCGCAAACGAGAATCTGGGGCGCGATGGCGATCCCATCGCGCTCTGGACCGGGGAAATCCTTCGCCAAACCGCGCCGTGTTGGTGAGGCGTTAACTCTTCCTTCGCATTAATGACAGGGCGCGAAGGTGGCGCGCTCCGAATGACTTGGTGCTCCGAATAACTTGGCGTTTCGAAGAATGACTTGGCGTTCCGAAGAAAGAGTAGCGATGCGTGATGCGTTGGGCCTGATGCTGGCCAGTGTTGTTGCGGCGGTCGTGATCGCCGGAGTTTGGTACTGGACCTCTGCGCCGCGCGCCGATGCGGCGCCTCCGCAAACCATTGCGGCGAAACAGGCCGATCCGCTGCCGCCGGAGGCAGCGAAGCTCGCCGCCAAGGATGATGTCGAGGTCACGGCCGCGCTGAGCGCGCCGGCTCCAGCCGCACCGCCGCCACCCCCGGCACCCGTCGCCGAGCAGCCGGCCTGCGCCAATCCCGATGCGCTCGGCGTCAGCCGCGTGGTCGAGATCGACACCACCGGCGGCCCCGGCTTCGGCTTCGAGAATTTCAAGCAGTACGACTTCCTCCAGCCGAAGGAGGTGGTGCTGAGCTTCGACGACGGTCCGTGGCCGCGCAACACGCCGGCGGTGCTGAAAGCGCTCGCGGACGAATGCACCAAGGGATTGTTCTTCTCGATCGGCGAGCACGCGAGCTGGCACCCGGAAATCCTGCGCCAGGTCTATGCCGCGGGCCATACCGTGGGCACGCACACCTGGTCGCACGCCAATCTCAACGGCAAGAAGATGACCGAGCAGACGATGAAGGACGAGATCGAGAAGGGCGTCAGCGCCGTGAAATGGGCGCTCGATGGCCACGATCCCGCGCCGTTCTTCCGCTTTCCCGAGCTGCAGCAGAGCCCGGCCGCGATCGCCTATCTCGGCTCGCGCAATATCGCGATGTTCTCCTGCGACCTCGATTCCTTCGACTTCCGCAAGACCTCGAGCCCCGAGAAGGTCGTGACCACGGTGATGGCCAAGCTCGACAAGCTCGGCAAGGGCATCATCCTGATGCACGATTTCCAGAAGCACACGGCGGACGCACTACCGACGCTGCTGCGCCGGCTCAAGGAGGGCGGCTACAAGGTGGTGCAGATCAAGGCCAAGACGACCCTCGCGTCACTGCCCGAATATGACGAAGCGATCGCCAAGAAATTGAAGATTCCGACAGTCGCCGCGCGCCCGGTATCGAGCGTGGTGCAGACGGTTTCGAGGCAATAAGCGCCTTACACACCAACTTTCTCCGTCATGGCCGGGCTTGTCCCGGCCATCCACGTCTTTGGGAGCCGTTGAAAAGGAAGACGTGGATGGCCGGGACAAGCCCACGGCTGTCCGGTTTAGCTTTGGCATAGGCTGAGGCTCATCTGTCGCTGATCTTTGATGATTGGCGGAGGCGGATCGAGGAGGCGATCGATCCGCCGTCGCTGCATGAGGTTTTGAGCGACCAG